>MDSV01132543.1_pt1 | contig 10053 bp, 10 predicted proteins | sample 810851 | NCBI WGS metagenome assembly MDSV01 (sample SAMN05326640, study PRJNA326480) | marine metagenome | isolation source: seawater | place: Atlantic Ocean: North East | collected 2012
AAAAAAATATAAAATTGAAAAAACTATAAATGCAGTATAGCAATCTTATTAATAGATATTATTATAATTGGTGGAAAAATATCAATAAACCGGTTTTTTTTTTAATAATAATTTTATTTAGTTTAGGCTTATTTTTTTCATTAGTTTCAACTTCCTTAATAGCCTCTGATAAATTAAACACTAATAGTTACTATTTTTTTTTTAAGCATTTTTTATATATTTTTTTGGGATTAATATTTATAATTTTTTTTTCATTACTTGGTCATAAAAATTTAATTAAAATTTCAGTTATATTATTTTTTTTATTTTTATTTTTTTTATTCCTAGTACCAGTTATTGGTATTGAGGTGAAAGGGTCAAAAAGATGGATAGATTTTATGTTTCTTCCTAGATTTCAGCCAATAGAAATTTTAAAGCCATTTTTAATTGTATTTATTTCTTATGTTTTAAGTGCTGAAAATAATAGAAATATTTATTATAAATTTTTTTTAAGTTTTTTAATAATAATACCAGTGATTTTATTATTGATAACACAACCAGATATTGGCCAAAGTCTTTTAATATTTCTTACTTGGCTAAGTTTAATTTTTGTATCTGGAATCAATTTATTTGTTTTTTTTATTTTTTTTTGTTTAGTAATTTTATCTTTAATTGGCGTTATATTTTTTTTCCCAAATAAGTTTGGATATATTTTGATAAGAATAAAATCATTTTTTGATCCAGCTTCAGGAAATAATTATCAATCTGAAAAAGCTTCCGAAGCTATAATTAATGGTGGTTTTTTTGGAAAGGGTATTGGTGAAGGAGTTTTAAAAAATAGAGTTCCCGAAGCTCATACCGATTATATAGTCTCGGTAATTTCTGAAGAATTTGGAGTTATATTTATTATATTTTTAATGATTATTTTTTTATTTCTTGTTTATCAAGTATTTAAAAATTTATATTTTGAAAACAACAATCAAGTTAAGCTTATACTTGTGGGATCAATTTCAATAATACTTTTACAAGTTTTAATACATATAGGAGTTAACATAAGATTATTTCCAACAACCGGAATGACCTTGCCTTATATAAGTTATGGAGGCTCATCAATTATTGGAATATCTATTTTATCAGGCATTATTTTAAATTTAACCAAAAGACATGTGAACTCTAAATGAAAAAAAAAATATTAATTAGCTCGGGTGGATCTGGCGGTCATGTAATTCCATCTATAGCATTATATGAGCATTTAAGTGAAAAATTTGATGTAATTTTAACTATAGACAAAAGAGGCAGTAAATATATTAATAAAAATAAATATAATTATAAAATTATAGAGTCTCCAAGATTAGATCTAAACCCATTAAAGCTTCCTTTTACTTTAATAAATTTATTTTTATCAATAATAAAATCTATTTTTATTTTGAAAAATAACAAAATCGATATTTTGTTAGGAACTGGTGGATATATGTCAGTCCCAGTTTGTATTGCAGCTAGGTTTTTAAATATTAAAATTTATCTATTTGAGCCAAATATGGTTTTAGGTAGAGCAAATTATTTTTTATTAAAATATTGTACAAAATTACTCTGTTATTCAAATGAAATAACTAATTTTCCAAAAAAGTATAAAAAAAAAATATTTGTAATTAATTATATTCTGAGAAAAAATATTTATGATTTTGGAAAAAATATTAAAGATAAAATATTTAATAAACTTAATTTACTAATAATTGGAGGCAGTCAAGGCGCCAAAGTATTTGACGATCAAATAAAAAATTCAATTATTAGCTTATCAAAAAATAATAAAATTAAAGTATATCATCAAGCTAATTTTATAAACTTTGAGTCTTTAAAATCGTCATATGAAGAAAATAATATAGAATGCGAATTATTTGATTTTGAAGAAAATATTTTTAAATATATTGACCAATCTAATTTGGCAATAACTAGAGCCGGAGCATCAACTTTATCAGAGTTAGTTTATTTAAAAGTTCCATTTATTGCTATTCCTTATAAATTTGCAACTGATGATCATCAGTTTCAAAATGCCAAAAGATATGAGAATAATAATTGCTGTTGGATAATAAAAGAAAATGAATTTAATAATGATAAATTGACTACACTTTTAAATTATATTATTGAAAATAAATATGAGTATGAAATTAAAAAAAAAAATTTAGATCAAATTAGTTATCAAAATAATTGGAAAAATATTAATAAACAAATAATAGATTTGATAGATGAAAATTGAATTAGCTAAAAATGAAATAATTCACTTTGTAGGCATAGGTGGAATAGGAATGAGTGGATTAGCACTCATAATGAAAGGTTTAGGATTTAAGGTTCAGGGTAGTGATATTAGTTTTAGCAAAAACATCGAAAGATTAAAAAAAAATAAAATTAAGATTAGTATTGGTCACAGCATAAGAAATGTTCAAAAGTCGACTATATTAGTTATTTCTTCTGCTATTAAAAAATCAAATCCAGAAATTATATTTGCAAAAAAAAAACAATTACCGATATACAAAAGAGGAGAAATGCTTGCACATATAGTTTCATTATTAAAGAAAAATATTGTAGTAGCCGGTTCTCATGGCAAAACAACTACAACATCCTTAGTATCCGGAATTTTTTCTAGGGCACGTTTAGACCCTACAATTATAAATGGAGGTGTTTTAAATTCATTAAATAATTCTGCAAAACTTGGAAAAAGCGACTGGTGTATTTTAGAGTCAGACGAGTCTGATGGAAGTTTTATTAAAGTTTCTCCAATTTACTCAATTATTACCAATATAGATCAAGAGCATATGGATCATTACAAATCTATGCAAAAATTAAAAGAATTATTTATAAAATTTATTGAAAAGACCCCATCATTTGGAAAATCATTTATTTGTATAGATGATAAAAATAATAAAGAAATAATTAAGAAAGTAAAAGTAAAAAATTACTATACTTATGGAATTAATAATAATTCACATTTTTGCATCAAAGATATTCAGCAATCAAAAAATTACTCTATCTTTAGTGTTAACATAAGTCTTCCAGGTAAAAAAAATTATAAAATTAAAGATATCAAAATTCCTCTTATTGGTTTACATAATATTAGAAATGCAACGGCAGCTTTAGCAGTTTCTGTTACGATAGGAATTTCAAGCAAAGTTATTAAACTTGCTTTGAAAGAGTTTAGGGGAGTCCAGAGAAGATTTAATAAGATATTTACTTTTAACAATGTGTCTTTTTTTGATGATTATGCTCATCATCCAACCGAAATAAAAGAACTATTAAATGGAGTTAGTGAATCATACAAGAAAGAGGAGATAGTTTGTATATTTCAGCCTCATAGAATTTCGAGACTTAACGATTTGAGAAAAGATTTTAGCTTAGCATTTAAAAAAGCAAACAGTGTAATTTTATGTCCAATTTATGAAGCTGGAGAAAAAATTAAATTAAATTTTAAATATATGAATTTTGCAAAAGAAATAATTAAAAATTCAAAAGTTAATGTTTTTTTAGTAAAAAATCAATTTCAACTAGCAAAATATATTAAGCAAAATATTTATGGAAGAAAAATTGTTATTGGCATGGGGGCGGGCACAATATCAGCATGGGTAAGAAGTTTACCAACTTTAATATAATGAAAATCAGTAATTTAGAAGATTTTTCAAAAAAAATTAATGGAAAATTAGTTTTTGATTATGATTTAAAAAAAACAAATTGGTTTAACATTGGTGGAAAAGCTAAAGCTTTTTTTAAACCAGAAAATTTGAATGATTTAGTTTTATTTTTAAAAAATTTTGGAGATAGAGAAAAAATATTTATACTAGGAGCAGGCTCAAATATATTAATAAAAGATAGTGGCTTTGATGGAGTTGTTATTAGATTAGGAAAAAGTTTCTCCAATATTTCAATATTGCCAAATAAAACAATTATTGCAGGTAGTTCTGCTTTAGATAAAAAAGTTTCGAATTTTGCATCAGAAAATGAGGTTGGAGGACTTGAGTTTTTGTCTTGCATACCAGGAAGTGTAGGAGGAGGAATAAGAATGAATTCAGGTTGTTTTGGAGTAGAATTTAAAGATATATTATTATCAGTTCAGGCAGTAGATATTTCTGGTCAAGTTTTAACTATTCCAGCTTCTAAAATAAATTTTGAATATCGATCATGTGACCTGTCAAAAGATTTAATATTTTTAAGTGCATCTTTTAAGGGTAGATTTGAAAAAAATAAAATTGTAAAACAAAATATTGATAATTTAATTTTAAAAAAAGAAAAAGCACAACCAACAAAAATTAAAACTGGTGGAAGCACTTTTAAAAATCCAATTAAGCAAACTAATGAAAAAGTGTGGGAACTAATTAAGTCATCAGTTCCAAATGATGTCAAATTTGGAGATGCAACAATTTCAGAAAAACATTTTAATTTTTTTGTAAATAAAAATAACGCAACTTTTGAAGATATGAAAAAATTAATAGATTACGTAAAAAAAAAAGTGAAAGAAAAAAAGGGTATAAATTTAGATTTGGAAATTAAAATTATTGGATGAAAATATGAAAAAAATTTTAATTTTAGGTGGGGGAATTTCTAAAGAAAGAGAAGTAAGTTTGGTTACTGCAAATAGCGTATTAAAAGCTTTAAAAAAAAAAAAATTATAAAGCTATTGTATGTGAGCCAGATATTTATTTGTTAAAAAAAATTAAACAATTTAAACCAGATGTTATATTTAATGCGTTACACGGAAGGTTTGGTGAAGATGGTTATATTCAAACTGTTTTAGAAACTATAAAGGTTAAATATACTCATTCGGGAGTTTTAGCATCATTTATTGCTATGGATAAAATGATTTCAAAAAAAATTTTTTTGAAAAACAGAATAATTACTCCAAAATACTTATTGTTTAAATTTAAAGATCAAAAAAATAATTATAAAAAATTAATAATAAAAATTAAAAAAAAATTTAATTTTCCGGTTGTTATAAAACCTATTAATGAAGGATCTAGTGTGAATGTCTATATTTGTAATGAAAAAAATATAACTAAAAATTTAAAAAAAATCTCTCAATATAGAAACGTGTTGATTGAAAAATTTATACCAGGAAGAGAAATACAAGTCGCTATACTTGGTAAAAAAAAATTAGGTGCGATAGAACTTAAACCTAAAAGAAAATTTTATGATTATAGAGCAAAATATGATGTTAAAGCATCTACGAAACATATCATTCCAGTAGATTTAAATAAAAAAAATTATAATAAAGTAATGAATATAGCCTTAAAAGCTCATAACTTAATAGGATGCAAAGGTGTTACAAGATCAGATTTTAAATTTTATAAAGGAAGATTTTATCTATTAGAGATTAATACACAACCAGGAATGACCAACTTATCTTTAGTTCCAGAAATTGCAGCTCATGAAGGAATTAAATTTATAGACTTAATTGAATGGATTATTAAAGATGCTTCGATTAACAGATAAAAAAAAAAAATTATTTTTTTATTTATTTTTGTTTATTTTATTAAGCACACAAATTAATAAAAATTCAAACAATCAAAATTTTTCTATACTTGAAATTAATAAAATAGAAATACTTGGACTTTCTAAAGAAAATAATCTTAAAATTTTAAAAAGTTTAGATTCAATATTATTTAAAAATATTTTTTTTATAAATAAAAATAATATTTCTGAAATTATAGAAAAGAACACTTTGATCGAAACTTATCAAATTAAAAAATTTTATCCAAATATTTTAAAAATAAATATCGAAGAGACTAATTTTTTAGCAATTACAAACCAGGAAAATAAAAAATTTTACATAGGCTCAAACGGAAAGTTAATTTCTTTTGAAAATGTAAAAAATTTTAAAAAAAAATTACCGTTTGTATTTAGTAAAGATGGTCATAAAGGTTTTGTGAATTTAAAAAAAATTATTGATCAATCAAAATTTGAATTTGATGAAATAGATTCTTTTTATTATTTTCCTAGCAATAGATGGAATATTAAAACTAAAGATGGATTATTAATTAAATTACCTGAAAAAGATTTTTTAGAGTCATTAAATTTAGCTTATTTAATTAAATCAAATCCAGAGTTTAAAAATAATAAAATTATAGATTTAAGAATGTCAAAATATATTATTACCTTAGATGAGTAAAAATAATTTTGATACATATTTAGAGTTTAATCTTTCAAATTTAAATATATCTACTTTCAATAATTTAAATGATAAAGTGGTTTATTTTGAAGAAAAAAATTATAAAAAATTTTTTAATAAAGATAATAAAGAAATAAATTTTGATGATTTTAATTTAGTTATTGAAGAGAATATTCTTAAAATAGAGAAATTAACTAGTGAATTTATTAAAGATATATTTTTAATTATTGAAACTCCACAGTCAATTTCAATAAAATTATCAGTGGTCAAAAATAATGAAGGAGAGGAGATCAATAAAGATGATTTAACTTATTTAATTCAAGATTCTATGCAGCAAATTTTGAAATTTAATAATAATTTAATGATAATACATACAATAATTGAAAATTATAATTTAGATAATAAAAATTTTAAACTTTTTCCTTCCGGGATTAAATGCAAACATTTTTCCTTAGATATTAAATTTATATGTTTTCCAAGAAAGTTGGTAAATAGCTTTGAAAAGCTATTTTTAAAAAAGCAAATTGTTGTAAAAAAATTTATTTGTGCAAATTATGTTAAATCTTTCGAATCTAATTTTTTTTTTGATAATAATTGTGCAAAAGGAAGAGAAATAGTTAATGGATTAAATAAACAGGAAGTTGTATCAGTTCCAAAAAAAATTGAAAAAATCGGATTTTTTGAGAAATTATTTCATTTTTTTAGATAATTCTTTGTATTTTCTCGTAACATTTGTTGTTTTTTAAGCTTCCCTAAACATCATTATAAAATTGTTATGTCAGTTTTAAATCAAAAAACTATAACACGGCCGGTAAATATAAATGGAATTGGTTTACATACAGGTGAAGAAGTTAAGTTAGTTATAAATCCAGCTGAGCCAAATCATGGAATAATTTTTAAAAGAACTGATATAAAAGAAAATAATTATGTTATTCCAAACATATTTAATGTTAGTAATACAAATCTTTGCACAACTATATCAAATCAGTTTGGAGTAAAAGTTTCAACAATCGAACATTTAATGGCAGCTTTGTACGGCTTAGGAATTGATAACGCTTTAATTGAAATTAACTCTCAAGAAGTTCCAATACTCGATGGATCTGCAAAAATATTTGTTGAAAAAATAAAATCAGTAGGAATTAAAATTACTGAAAGTCCAATAAAAATTATAAAAATTCAAAAAAAAGTTTTATTTTCTGAAGGCCCAAAATTTATATCTATAGAACCAAGTAAAGTTAGTTTAGATATAGACTTTGAAATTAAATATAGTAATTCGTTAATTGGAAACCAGAGAAATTCGATTAAAGTTTATGAATCAGATTTAACAGATATATATAACTCAAGAACTTTTTGTTTATACGAAGATGTTGAAAAGTTAAAACAAATGAATCTTGGAAAAGGAGGAAGTCTTGAAAACGCAATTGTTGTTAAAGATGATAAAATTTTAAATGAAGAGGGATTAAGGAATAAAAAAGAATTTGTGAATCACAAAATATTAGATTGTATTGGAGATCTTTATTTATCAGGTTATAAAATTATAGGTAAAGTGATTTGCTCTCAAGGAGGACATAAACTTACAAATCATCTGCTTAGAAATGTTTTTCAAGATAAAGATAATTTTTCAATTATAGAGATAAAAGAAAAGAATATACCTCATTCTTTGATTAATAGAAAATACTTAAGATCAATAGCATAAAAGTTTAGAGTTTTTCTGATTTTCTGTTAAAAATCTTACATGAATTTTTTGATAAAAATTTTATTAGTTATTTTTGTAGTTTTTATTAGTTCTTGTTCAAAAGAGAAAAAAGTTGAAGTAATCCAAGAGAAAGATATTGAGTCACAAATGATTGCTGCGTATCAAGAAGGATTAAATGCTTTAGAAAATGGAGATGCTATAACTGCAGCGAATAAGTTTAATGAAGCTGAGATTTTGTTCCCTCAATCAGAATGGGCACCAAAGTCATTACTGATGGCAGCATATTCTTATTATTCCCAAAATTTATATTCGGATGCAATTTTTGAATTAGAAAGATTTAATAGAAGCTACCCAAAGGATAAAAGATTGAGTTATGCAAATTTTCTTTTAGCTATGTGTTATTATGAACAAATAGTTGATGAAAAAAAAGATCTTAAGCCTCTTTTAATGGCCCAAGATAGATTCATTTATGTAATTGAAAAATATCCAAATTCAGATTTTGCTTTAGATGCAAAATTTAAATTAAATTTAATTAATGATGTTTTGGCTTCAAAAGAAATATATTTAGGTAGATATTATATTAAAAAAGAAAAATGGATCGCAGCAATAAATCGATTTAAAGAAGTATTAGAAAATTATGAAACAACTATATATGTAGAAGAAGCAATACATAGATTAGTTGAAATTCATTATAGATTGGGACTTATTGATGAGTCAAAAAAATATGCAAGTTTACTTGGATATAATTATCAGTCTGGCCAATGGTATGCAAAATCTTATATTCTTTTTAATAAAAATTATGAAAATCCAATTAAAAAAATTAATAAAAAAAAGGGAAACTTTATAATTAGAAAATTCAAGTCTCTTTTTGATTAGTAATGAAAAATATTTCAATTAAAAATGATTATTTAAAAAAAATAAAATTACTAAAAAAATATAATAAATTTTATTATGATAGAAGTAATCCATTAATAAGTGATTATCAGTATGATAATTTAAAGAATGAAATACTAGAAATAGAAAAAAAATTTCCTAATATAATAACTAATCAATCACCATCATTAACCGTTGGATTTAAACCATCAAAAAATTTTAAAAAGGTTAAGCATAAAATACCCATGTTATCTTTAGGTAATGCTTTTAGTGAAGAAGATTTAAATAATTTTGAAAAAAAAATTTCTAACTTTTTAAGTTTTAATGAAAATAACAAAATAATAGAGTATAGTGCAGAACCAAAGATAGATGGAATTTCAGCATCATTAGTTTACAAAAATGGAAAGTTTGTTCAAGGTCTTTCCAGGGGTGATGGAAAAGAAGGAGAAGATATCACAGAAAATTTAAAAACAATCAAAGATATTCCCAAAACAATAAAAGAGAAAAATTTTCCTGATCAAATTGATATTCGTGGAGAAGTTTTTATTCAAAATAAAGACTTTAAAAAAATAAATGCCAAATTTGCAAATCCCAGGAATGCAGCGTCTGGTTCTTTAAGGCAAAAAGATCCTATTGCAACAAGCAAAATACCTTTAAGGTTTATTGCCTATACTTTTGGTTATTCAAAAAAAATGAATATTACAAAACAGTCTGATTTTCTAAAAAATTTAAAAATCTGGGGCTTTAAAACAAATCCATTTAATAAAGTAATAAATGGAGTAAAAAATTTGATTTTAAATCATAAAATTTTAGAGGAAAAAAGAAAAGAAATGGAATTTGATATTGATGGAATAGTTTACAAGGTAAATGATTTTAATTTACAAAATAGATTAGGTTTTGCAGCAAATGCACCAAGATGGGCAATCGCTCATAAATTTTCAGCAAATAGCTCCATATCCGAAATTTTAAATATTGAAATTCAAGTTGGAAGAACAGGTGCATTAACCCCGGTAGCTAAAATAAAACCCGTAAATATCGGTGGAGTGATGGTATCAAATGCAACTCTTCACAATGAAGACGAAATAAAACGAAAAGATATAAGAATAGGAGACACCGTTACAGTAGAAAGAGCTGGAGATGTTATTCCACATGTTGTTTCAGTTAATTTACAAAAAAGAAAAAAAGAATCAAAAAAATTTTTTTTCCCACAAAATTGTCCATCTTGCGGCTCTAAGACAATTAAAGACTATAACGAAGTAACAAAAAAACATGATGTAGTTCGAAGATGTATAAGTGAAGGATATGAATGTGAGAAAATAGCTGTAGAAAAAATTAAACATTTTGTTTCCAAAGA
>MDSV01173859.1_pt1 | contig 10053 bp, 9 predicted proteins | sample 810851 | NCBI WGS metagenome assembly MDSV01 (sample SAMN05326640, study PRJNA326480) | marine metagenome | isolation source: seawater | place: Atlantic Ocean: North East | collected 2012
AGCTGATGATATAAATAAAAGTGTAATTAAAGAACAAGTTGAACTTGGTGTAGCAGTAAGAATGGCTTGTTTAAAAATATTTTGTAAATAAATGAAAAAGCAATATTTTATAAATGCAAACATAGTAGACCCACACAATTCAATTAATGAAATTGGAGGATTAATTATAAGTGAGGATGGTAAAATTGAAGCTATTGGAAAAAAAGTAAACACTAACAATCTACCCAGCAGAGAAAAGCCTATTGATTTAAAAGGTAAATATATTTTTCCAGGATTGGTAGATATGAGAGTTTTTGTAGGTGAACCTGGATATGAATATAAGGAAAATTTTAGAACTTTAAGTAATGCAGCTTTATCAGGAGGAGTTACTTCTGTGGTAACAATGCCAAATACAGATCCAATAATAGACAATGTGTCAATCGTTGATTTTTTAAAAAGAAGAGGAAGAGATAAATCTAAGATAAATATTTTCCCTTGTGCCTCACTTACAAAAAATACTGAAGGTACAAACATGACAGAGTTTGGTCTTTTACAAAATAAAGGAATAATAGCTTTCACAGATGGAATAAAAACTATTCAAAATCCTAGATTGATGTCTAGAATAATGAATTCTGCAAAAGATTTAGGATGTTTAATCATGCAGCACGCTGAAGATTATGAGCTTGCAAAAAATGGTATGATAAATTCAGGAATAATTGCATCCAAATTAGGACTATCAGGTATACCAGAGATTGCAGAAAGAATTTTAATTGAAAGAGATTTAACATTACTAGAAAAAGTAAAGTGTCGATATCATATATCTCAATTATCTTCTCAAAAATCAGTTGAAGTAATTAAATATAGAAAAGAAATTGTTAAATTTACCTCAGGTGTGTCTATTAATAACCTTTCATTAAACGAAAATGATATAGGTGATTTTAGAACTTTTTTAAAATTATCTCCTCCATTAAGAAGAGAAGAAGATAGAATTGCTTTAGTTCAAGGATTGAAAGATGGTTTAATTGATGTCATTGTTTCAGATCATAAACCTGAAGACGAGGAGTCAAAAAGATTAACATTTGCACAAGCAGCCACCGGAGCTTCAGGAATAGAAACACTATTATCATTAAGCTTAGAGCTGTATCACAATGAATCACTCAAACTTGAAACAATTATAAAAGCTTTAACATCAAATCCAGCAAAAATACTTAAAATAGATAAAGGAAATCTCTCAATTGGTAAAGATGCTGACTTCTGTATAGTTGATATTGATAAACCATGGATTGTAAAAAAAGAAAAATTATTTTCAAAATCCAAAAATACTTCAATAGATGATAAAAAACTTCAAGGAAAAGTTACAAATACATTTGTAAAAGGCCAAGAATTATTTAAGCTATAGTATGGATATTTTATTAATAGGTATAATTTCTTATCTTATGGGCTCCATACCATTTGGATTTATACTTACAAAAATATTTTTAAAAAAAGACATCAGAGAAATTGGTTCTGGCAACATTGGGGCAACTAATGTTCTTCGAACTGGAAATAAAATTATTGGTTATTCAACATTATTTTTAGACATTTCAAAAGCTATAATACCAGTAATTTATGTAAAAATTTTTTATTATGATTTTTTGTATATTACGGCGCTATGTTCATTTTTAGGTCATGTTTTTCCAATTTGGTTAACATTTAAAGGTGGAAAAGGTGTGGCTACATATGTTGGTATACTATTCAGTATAAATATTTATTTTGGAATTATTTTTATTATTTCATGGTTTATAACTTTTTTTATTTCAAAATTTTCTTCTCTCTCATCCTTAGTTGGCGCAGCTTCTATACCAATTTATCTATTAATTTTAACTCAATTTGATCAGGTAATCTTTTTTACAATTATGTTTGTTCTGATATTTTTTACCCACAGAGAAAATATTAAAAGATTGAAAAATAAAGAAGAAACTAGGACAAAAATTTATTAAATTGACTATCTAAGTCTTTTGAGTAGTTTGTAACTTATGAATTTAGTCATTGTTGAAAGTCCTGCAAAAGCAAAAACAATAAATAAATATCTTGGAGATAATTATAAAGTTTTAGCAAGCTATGGTCATATAAGAGACCTTCCATCAAAAAATGGGTCGGTTAATCCAGATCAAGACTTCAAAATGGAATGGGAAGTGGACAGTTTTTCAAAAAAATATCTTAAAGAAATAACAGATGCTGCAAAAGAGTCATCTAAGATTATATTAGCAACCGACCCTGATCGTGAAGGTGAAGCTATAGCTTGGCATGTAAAAGAATATTTAAACGAAAAAAAACTCTTAAAAGACAAAGAGATTGAACGTGTTGTATTTAACGAAATTACTAAAAAAGCTGTCATACATGGTATTGAAAATCCTAGACAAATTGAACCACTATTGGTTGATGCTTATATGGCTAGAAGAGCTTTAGATTACTTAGTTGGTTTTAATATTTCACCAATACTTTGGACAAAATTGCCAGGTTCGAAATCTGCTGGAAGAGTTCAATCTGTAGCATTAAAATTGATTACGGAAAGAGAACATGAAATTGAGTCTTTTAATCCAGAGGAGTTTTGGACTTTGAGTGTTAAGTTTGTAGATAAAAAGAATCAAAATATTACAGCAAGTATTAGTCAATTAGATGATAATAAAATTGAAAAATTTTCATTTAGAAACAAAGAAGAAGTAAATAAAGCTATATCAAGTATTAAAAAGAAAAAATTCAATATCTCTGATATTTCAAGTAAAGTAATAAAACGAAATCCCTCTGGACCATTCACCACATCAACACTTCAACAAACAGCTTCTAGTAGATTAGGTTTTGGAGCATCAAGAACAATGCAAATAGCTCAAAAACTATATCAAGGTATAGAGATAGAGGGAGAAACGATAGGTTTGATTACTTACATGAGAACTGATGGAACCAATTTATCTAAAGATGCTATATCAGATTTTAGAGATTATATTAAAAATGAAATTGGTAATAAATATTTACCTAATGATGTTTTAAATTATTCTGGTAAAAAAGCAAAAAATGCTCAGGAAGCTCATGAAGCAATTAGACCTACAGATATTATCAGAACTCCCCAAAGTATTAAAAAATATTTAAGTACAGATCAAAACAAACTATATGATCTAATTTGGAGTAGAGCATTATCTTCTCAGATGGAATCAGCAAAATTTGATAGAAATACTATCACTATAACTTCAGATAATAATGATACTATTTGTAAAGCCAGTGGATCAGTTCTTAAATTTGACGGTTTTTTAAAGATTTATAACAATCAAAGTAAAGACGATGATGAAAATATTTTACCCTCTATGTCTAAAGGAACTATTAATATTGAAACTTTATTAGACGAACAACATTTTACACAACCACCTCCAAGATATTCAGAGGCTAGCTTAGTAAAAAAACTTGAAGAACTTGGTATTGGAAGACCATCAACTTACGCAAGTATTATTTCTACAATTGCAAATAGAGGATACGCAGAAATACTTAATAAAAGATTTTTTCCTACTGACAGAGGTAAATTAATTTCAGCTTTTCTAGAAAAACTTTTTTCAAAATATGTTGATTACAACTTTACTGCAGGATTGGAAGATCAACTTGATGAAATCACTTCAGGAAAAGAAAGTTGGATTAAAGTTTTGGAATTATTTTGGAAAGATTTTAATGATAACGTTTCAGAGGTTAAAGAAAAAAGAACCAGAGAAGTTTTGGATTTACTCAATGATAGTTTGGGAGATTTGATATTTGATAAAGATAATAATGGAAATGTAGTTAGAAAATGCCAATTATGTAATTCAGGAACACTAAGTTTAAAAAATAGCTTCAGAGGTGGTGCTTTTATAGGCTGCTCAAACTATCCTGATTGTAAATTTACAAGACCTTTGTCAAAAGCGAAGGCTGCTGCTCAAGCTCAATTAGCAGAACCGAAATTAATTGGAAAACATGAAAATGGAAATGAAATATATTTGAAAAATGGCAGATTTGGTCCTTACTTACAGTATGAAAAAATTCATAACAATGAAGAGATTGAAGAAGCAAAGAAAAAAAAGAAAAAAAATAAGAAATCTAAATCAAATATTAATGATTTATTAAAAAATGTTTCAATACCCAAAGGTCTAGAATTAGAAAGTATTGATTTAGATAAAGCGCAATTTTTATGTTCGTTGCCTAAATCATTAGGTATTAATCCTGACAATCAAAAAGAAATTGTATTAAACACAGGTAGATTTGGTCCTTACCTTAAATGTGATAATAAATCTGCTCGAATAGAAAATATAGAGGAAATATTTTCAATAGGTTTAAATAGAGCAATAACTTTAATTGCAGAAGCTAAGCCCGGTAGAATGTCATCTTCAATGATTAAAGATTTGGGAGAACATCCTGATGACAAAAAACCTGTAAGAATTATGAAAGGCCAATACGGACCTTATATTAAATATAAATCTCTTAATGCCACTATACCTGAGGAAAAAGATCCTACCGAACTAACAATGGAAGAAGCGCTAATTTTAATTGAGAAAAGAAAAGAATACGATAAAAATAAAAAAAACAAAAAAAGTAAAAAATGAAGCTTATAAAAATATTATTAATATTTATTTTTCTTTTTTTAAATTGCACAGTTTTTTCTGAAGAAAAAAATTGTAGCGAATTTAAAAAGTTCAGTAAGAAATATATTGAATGTAATGCCAAAAATCTTAAAGAAAAAACAAATAAAAAGGTAACTGAGGGTAAAACTAAATTTGAAAACAGTGGTATTAAAGAAAAAATTAAAACTTTTAAAGATAGCAATACTCTTACAGATCTTATAAAAAACTAATATGACATATGAAAAAAAAATAATTGAGTTAAATATCAAATTACCAAATGCTGCAGATCCAGTAGGTTCATATGTTGCAACAAAAATTTTGGGTAAAATACTCTATATTTCAGGTCAAATATCAATTAATGAAAATGGAGATTTAATAAAAGGAAAGTTGGGAAAAGATTTGAATACAGAGGAAGGATATGATGCTGCAAAAAGATGTGCATTAAGCATAGTTGCTCAAGCTAAAAAGGCTTGTGATGGTGATTTATCAAAAATTAAATCATGTATTAAACTTACAGGTTTTGTTAATTCAACTGATGATTTTATTGACCAACCAAAAGTAATTAATGGTGCTTCTGATTTGATAAGTTCAATCTTTGGTGATGCGGGCATGCACACAAGGGCAGCCGTAAGCACCAATAGCCTTCCTTTAGGTGTCTCAGTTGAAGTTGATGCTATATTTGAATTAAAATAATTTATCTTCCAACAGCAAAATATTTAATTTTCATTTCTCGCATTTTTTTAGGAGAATATATATTTCTTAGATCATAAATTATAAAATTCTTTTTTTTAACAAGTTTTTTAAAATCTAATAATTTGAAATCATTCCATTCAGTATGAATAATTATGAGATCAGATTTTAAACAAGCAGAATTTATATTGTAACAAAATTTAACATTTTTAAGATGTTTAAATTCTTTTTTTTCTCCTGATGGATCGTAATAATTAATTTTACAGTTTTTGTTATTTAAGTATTTAATCATAGGTATACTAGCTGCTTCTCGCATATCATCTGTGTTTGGTTTGAAGGTGACACCTAAAAAAGTTATTTTTTTTCCTTTTATTTTTCCATTTAATATTTTTTCAATTTTTTTGGATAGTTGAACTTTTCTTAAATTATTTGATTTAACAGTGCTTTTTACTATTGATAAATCAACTCTATATTTATTAGCGGTATCAATTAGAGCTCTTGTATCCTTAGGAAAACAAGATCCACCATACGCTGGTCCTGCTCTTAAAAAGCGTTCTCCAATACGTTGATCCAAACCCATGCCAAAAGAAATATCCTTAATATCAACTCCAGTTTTCTCACACAAATTTGCAAGTTCATTTATATACGAAATTTTAGTTGCTAAAAAAGCATTAGAAGCATACTTAATCAATTCAGCTCCTCTTCTTGAAGTATTTAGATACCTACTAGTTTTTTTTATTATCGGTAAATACAAATTTTTTAGAACTCTGTTAGCTTTTTTACTATCTGTTCCAATAACAACTCTATCTGGATAAATAAAATCTCTAATGGCCTCACCTTCTCTTAAAAATTCTGGATTTGAAACTATATCAACTAAATTTTTATTCTTAAGTTTTGAAAGAATTTTTTCGATTTTATCACCAGTTGATACTGGTACTGTAGATTTAGTAATAATAATTTTATATTTCTTAATTATTTTTTTTAGTTGATTGGCTACTTGAAAAACATATTTTAAATTTGCTGAATTGCTATTTTTTTTTGTTGGTGTTCCTACACAAATAAAAATTATGTCAGATTTTTCAACGGCTAACTTTAAATTCGAAGTAAAAATCAATCTCTTTTGCTTAAAGTTTCTTTTTACTAATTCTTCTAAACCTGGTTCATATATGGGAATTTTACATTTATTGAGTAATTTTATCTTTTCATCATTTTTATCTACACAATAAACCGTGTTACCAAGATCGGAAAAACATACACCACTAACCAACCCTACATATCCTGTACCGATCATGCATAAATTCATAATTTCGAAATTTCTTTTGATGAGTTGATATATCCTTTCATGGAACCACAGTCTAAATATTTACCTGAAAAATTGTGTGCAATAAATTTTGTATTTTCTTTAATTAATGACTGTATAGCATCTGTAATATGTATTTCTCCACCTTTTCCAGGTTTTTGTTTTATCAATTTTGTAAATATTTTTTTTGGTAATATATATCTACCTATTACTGCTTGATTTGATGGTGCTTTATTTATGGATGGTTTTTCTATAACACCTTGTATAAAAGAGTTTTTGTTGTCAATTTTTTTTGACAATTTGTATATTCCCCATCTAGAAACGTCTTTTTTTTTAATTTTCATACTGGCCATAATTGAATGATTAAATTTTTTATTTAGTTGAATCATTGACTTAGAACAATTTTTTTTAATTATCAAATCATCAGGTAGCAGCATTAAAAAGTAATTATTTTTTATATACTTTTTTGTTTTTAAAACCGCATCACCAGTACCGAGGGGTTTGTTTTGAAAAACAAATTTAATCATTTTCCTATACTTTTGAATTTTTTTATATTCGTGTTTAATTCTAGAGTCTTTTTTTTTTTTTATTATATTTTTATAAAATTTATCATTATAAAAATAATTCTTAATCATTATTTTTTTTTTTGAAATAATAAAAATAATTTCTTTGATACCAGCTTCAATACATTCATCTAAAATATACTGTATTCCTGGTTTTCCATTTATTGGTAAAAGTTCTTTTGGAATAACACTAGACAAAGGAAGTAAACGAGTTCCTAACCCTGCTAAAGGAATTATTGCTTGTTTAATCATGTAAATGTTTTACTTATTAAATTATTTTATACAAATGAAAATTTTATTAAATAATGATGATTTAAATAAGGCGTTAATAGGTGTGCGTAATTTGGGCTTTATACCAACAATGGGCAGTCTCCATAAAGGACATATCTCTCTTATTCAAAAATCTAAAGTTGATTGTAATAAGTCTATAGTAAGTATATTTGTAAATCCTACTCAATTTAATAATGATAAAGATTTTAAAAGATATCCTAGAAATATAAAAAAAGACTTATCCATCTTAAAAAAAATAGATGTTGATTTTGTATATATACCAAATTTTAAACAAATATACGGTCATAAAAAAAAGAAAAAAGTCAGACTAAATAATAAAGATAAAGTTCTATGTGCCAAATTTAGAAAAGGACATTTTGAGGGAGTAATAGATATAATGGATAGGTTAACAAAACTAATAAAACCTAATAGAATTTTTATGGGGGAAAAAGATTTTCAGCAAATATTTTTAGTTAAAAAATATATAGACAAAAAATACAAAAATAGAATTATTACATGCAAAACGATAAGAGACAAGAATCAAATTGCTTTATCTTCAAGAAACAAACTTCTAAATAAAAAAAATCTTTATTTAGTTTCAAAATTGATCAAAAATCTAAAATCTTTTAGAAAAAAAATTAAAAAAAATACTAATATATTAAAAATTTTAAATGATAAAAAGAATTATCTAAAAAACTTTTTTAAAATTGACATTGAGTATTTAGAATTAAGAAAAATAAAAGATCTTTCAAATTCTCATAAAATTAACAAATCAAAAATTTTTATAGCTTTTTATATTAATAAAATTCGATTAATAGATAACTTTTAATCTATAAGAAATATGCCCCAACACCTAAAAAAGAAACGAAACCTATTACATCCGTAATAGTAGTAACAAAAACACTTGAAGCGATTGCGGGATCAATATTCATTTTTTTTAAAGTAACTGGTACTAGTATGCCAAATAAACCAGCAACAACCATCGTCAAAATCATCGAAATAGAAATTATTAATGATAACTTAATATCTTGAAACCAAAATTGAACAATTAAAGAACTGATAATAGCAAAAATTATACCATTTAAGATTCCTATATTAAATTCTTTTAATATATTTTGATTAAAGTTGTTGTTAGTTAAGTCATTAGTAGCAAGTGTTCTTACCGTTACTGCTAAAGTTTGCATTCCAGCATTACCACCCATAGAGGCAACTATTGGCATCAAAAAAGCCAATACGACCATTTGTTCAATAGTTGCACCAAACAAACTAATACAGTAAGTTGCCAAAAATGCTGTGAAGAGATTTAATAATAACCAATTGAATCTTCGTTTTGTTTTGGTTATTACACCGTCAGTGATTTCTTCGTCTCCAACTCCAGCTAATCTTAAAGCATCTTCTTCAGCTTCTTCTTTTAATACAGTCAATACATCGTCAGATGTTATCATGCCCACCAATTTGTTGTTCTTATCTATAACACAAGCTGAATTTAAGTTATAATTTTCGAATAAATTTCCTACTTCTTCTCTGTCCATATCAACAGGTACTAATATTGTGGAATCATCCATTATAGATGACATTTTAGATTCCCTTGCAGTTCTTAAAACTTTTGATGAAGGTACAGTTCCTATGGGTTTAAAATTTTCATCAACTATATATATTTCTAAGAATTGATCAGGCAAATCTTTATTCTCCCTTAAATAATCAATAGTCTGCCCTACTGACCAATTACTTGGTATAGCAGTAAATTCTCTTTGCATTATTCTTGCAGCACTGTCTTCTGGATAACTAAGTCCTTCTAATAAAGCAAAACGATCTTTTGGAGGTAAAGCACTTAAAATTAAATTTTTATCTTTTTCTTCAACATTTTCTAAAATTGCTATCGCATCATCAGATTCTAAGTTTTTTAATATCCTTACAATGGCTTCAGATGAAAGATATTTGATTATTTCAGATTGTACTGATTCATTTAATTCTATAAAAACTTCAGGGTCAATTTTAAAGTTATTTAATTTAATTAAATTTTCTCTATCATTTTCTCCCAAATGTTCAATTATATCTGCTGCATCTGCTGGATGCATTTCTTTAAAAGAATTACTTATAAATAAGGCATCATTTGATGCAATTTTATCAGTGACAACTTTGATATATTCTTTATTAAACTCAAAATTAACTTTTTTATCTTTAATTTTTTTTATTAAAGTCATAATTTATCCTATTATTCAGTCGGAACTTTTAATACATAATGGAAAGATTACAATTTTTAAATGAATATAGAGATTAAAAAGTCAAAAAAACCCATAAAATATGAAGAAGCCTTAAAATTTATGGAAATGAGATTGTTGAAAATTAATGAAAATAAATCAAATGACATATTGTGGATTCTGCAACATGAAGACATCTACACAGCTGGTACCAACTATAAAGAGAATGAAATAATTGATAAAAATATTAATATAATTAAAACTAATAGAGGTGGAAAAATAACCTATCATGGACCTGGTCAACTTATTTGTTATTTTGTAATAGATTTAAAAAAAAGAAAAAAAGACATAAGAAATTTTATTTCTATAATTGAAAAAACCATAATTGATACTATTAGTTATTATAATATAAAAACTTTTTCAGACAAAAAAAA
>MDSV01191893.1_pt1 | contig 10053 bp, 10 predicted proteins | sample 810851 | NCBI WGS metagenome assembly MDSV01 (sample SAMN05326640, study PRJNA326480) | marine metagenome | isolation source: seawater | place: Atlantic Ocean: North East | collected 2012
AAAATCTTCAAAATCATTCCAGGACTGACTCTTAAGCCCCTCGGTTGGGTAACCAGCTTTTTCAAGATATTTCAGAGACATCGGGTGCACCTCACCCGCGGGATGACTGCCAGCACTTCTGGCAATTAGTATGTCTCCAGCTAGCGTGTTGGTGACGGCTTCCGAAAGAATACTTCGACACCGATTATGAGAGCACACATAGAGTAGTTTCATTTAAAGATCTCTTGGTCTAGTTACAGCGACCAGGAATTGATTGTTGGGTAATTAAATTGGTGAGCTGAGCATTAAAGTAGTCTGAGTTTTTCTTTGCGGTTTCTTCAATTGTACTTAGGGCCCAATCCGGCATCGCCGCATTCAGCCGGTAATACACCCACTTGCCTTGCCTCTCACACACAACGACTTTTGCAGCTCGCAGTTGTGCCAAGTGTCTCGAAATTTTTGGTTGATCCAGCTCCAATGCACTCATCAATTCGCATACACAGACCGGACCCGCTTCGCAAATTAACAACAGAGATTTAAGTCGGGTTTCATCGGCCAGAGATTTGAAAAACTCGCAGGGGTTCATAGAAATATGCCTAAGAAATACATATATGAATTATCATATATATTACTTATGAGATCTTCAAGCATCAGCTGCCTGCCTACTTTTATGATGAGTTTTCCAGATAGAGACCTGTCACATCTTTGTCATCCTGACAGGTTAAGTTTTTAATCTCCTGAAGATCAGCTAGAGACAAGACAATGGCTAGACAACAAACCAAAACCCTCGCTCGCATCATGATTAGCACCACGCTGGCGTTTTTGACCGAAGCTGTCGCCGCAAACTCGGACCAGTGCCCTGATAAGGCAGAACTTGAGGGAACATGCAAAAACCTTAGCAGCGATATTTCCATGAATGATTTGCAGGCAATTGGTTCACACAATAGTTACAAACTTGCTATCCCCAAGCCGGAACTGGACCTTATTCGGGCGTACCGGGAGCAATCTGCGATTACACTTGACTATACTCATCTGCCTCTCACAGAACAGCTGGATTTGGGATTAAGACAAATCGAGCTCGATATACTCTACGACCCCGAAGGAGGTCGCTACGCTGAACCATTGTTACCCCGCCAAACAGGAGGCCAAGCGGGAGCGGTAGAATATGATAACTCCGATATGCATGAGCCAGGTTTTAAAGTCCTGCATGCTCAGGACATCGACGTGCGCTCTACTTGCCCAACCTGGATTACCTGTTTGACTGAAATCCGCGATTGGTCTGACAAAAATCCGGAACATGTTCCAATCTTGATTATGTTCAACGCCAAGACCGGTAGGTCAGCATATCCTGATTCAAAAGCAGCACTAGATTTTAGCGAGGCCGCCTTTGATGCACTTGATGTAGAGACCTTGAGAGTATTTCCGCGCAGCAAACTAATAACTCCGGATGATGTCCGAGGCAATGCCAAAACGTTGCGCGAGGCTATTCTCAGGCGAGGCTGGCCTTCATTGAATGAGTCAAGGGGTAAAGTCTTCTTTGCTCTAGATGAGGGTCCAGGGAAGGTTAAACTGTATATGAGAGGAAATGCTTCACTAGAAGGTTTACCAATGTTCGTAAATTCAATAAATACTGAGGCAGATCACGCCGCATATTTTACAATAAACGACCCAATCCAGGATCAGCAGCGAATTCGGACCACTGTTTCAGCTGGGTTTATAGTCCGCACAAGAGCAGACGCAAATACAATTGAAGCACGGGAAAATACAACCAGTCGTCGTGAGGCAGCTCTTAACTCCGGCGCTCATTACGTATCTACCGACTACTATCTCCCGCGTCCAGATTTCAGTGAATATTCGGTGAATCTCCCGGCGACATCTGCCGCTCGTTGCAACCCAATTAGACTCCCAGCCGCATGCAATTAATTGGATAACTAAAAGACTAGCCTGATGTGTAATAGCACAAATGGACCTAACTTGGGCAAGAGGGAAATACTCCCCTGGACTTTACAATCAGCCGATCCGATTTCATAAAAATTTAAAATTTCTGTAGCACTCTTGCAATGAAACTTCTCCAACATTGTTAAAGTCCAAATGTTTATAGGGAGGAGATTATTGTGAGAGACGTCATTAATTATGTTCTATCAGTTTTGGAGGCCATCACGATAACTAGTGGCTTAATAGTGGTCGCCTTGATTATTCCGGCGGAGATTGTGTACTCAGTGATTTAATTGTGCTCAAAGGAAACGAAATGTCCAAGGTAAAATACAACGACCCTCTAACGGATATAAATTCACTCGAAAGAGTGATTGATTTAAATAAAAGGCAAACTTTAACCGAGTTGCGAAGAAATATTGAGGAACGGCTAGATAACGAGCGCATAGCTCGAGAATTAGATGGGTTTTGTGATGCCGCCAACGATGTAGTTTGAAAATTATCAAAGGCGGATATTTCTCTCGATCTCTTAAAGGCGCCTTAATACCCCACTCGGAAATTAACTTTGATGAGCGAAGCGAAAATTGCCAGTAGCTATACTGGAACCAGAACGTCCTCGACCCCAATACTCTACGTGCTTGATACAAATGTGCTTATACATGATCCTACTTCCATCCTTAATTTTGATGAACATCATGTTGTAATTCCAATAACTGTATTAGAGGAACTTGACTCGTTGAAGAGTGGGCGACAATCCAACGCCGCAGACTGTAGGCAAGCGATTAGAGAGTTAGATCGAGTGCTAAGTGGTGCTTCCCCTGAAGAAGTGGAAGCCGGGGTAGTGATCAAGCAAAACACTTCTATGACAGGGCGCTTGTCTATTTTAATGACTAAAAAACCAGATAATCTAGTGATTCTGTCCTCTAAGTCAAATGATAATAAAATCTTAAATGATGTTGGCTACTTGAAACAAGCCAATCCCGGAATGAAGATAGTTCTTGTGACTAAAGATATTAATGTTCGCCTCAAGGCTAGGGCGTGTGGAATAGATTCCCAAGATTATCATAGTGATCAATTGCTTAACGATATAGAACAGTTGAATAAAGGCTACTTGAAGTTCAAGGGTTCCTTCTGGAGCAATGTTGGCGATATTGAGACAGAGCAAACACAGAGAAAGACATTGCATAAACTCCCGCTTGATTTTTTTGATGAGGAGATTTATCCAAATCAATTTATTCTTGATGAAGAAGGGTTCTTAGGAAGAATTTTATTCATCAAGGATGATACGGTTGGGGTACTCCATCTTAATTTACGTAATTTATTAGATAGAGAAGTATGGGGATTAAAGCCTCGAGATTGCTATCAAGCTATGGCCCTGGATTTACTGATGGATCCTGAGGTTCACATAGTCAATTTAACTGGTTCGGCAGGTTCTGGGAAAACGATACTTGCTCTCGCTGCGGCTATAGAACAAACAGTTCCGTCCAAAATATACCGCAGAATAATTGTTACTCGGAGCACTCAGGGTCTTGATGAGGATATTGGGTATTTGCCTGGGACTGAAGCCGAGAAAATGGAGCCTTGGCTTGGTGCAATTACAGACAACTTAGAGGCTCTCCATTGGGAGGATGAAAATTGTGCTAGTAGTGTGGATTATATACTTAGTAAGGTTCCTCTGGTGTTCAAATCCCTGAACTATATAAGGGGAAGGTCATTTCAAAGTAGCTATATAATAATTGATGAATCGCAAAATTTGACGCCGCATCAAATTAAAACCATTGTTACCAGAGCAGGTAATGGCTCAAAAGTGATTTGTCTCGGAAATCTCGCTCAAATTGACACGCCATATTTAAGTCCCACAAGTTCGGGCTTAACATATTTAATCGAAAGGTTTAAAAAGTTTCACAAGGGAGGGAATTTATTCCTTCAAGGGGTGCCTCGATCTGCTGTAGCAGAGTTTGCGGAGGAACACCTATAATGCCTGAGTGATCCCCCTAATCCGAAAGAACTGCTAAATAGTGAATATAAAAATATCTAAATCTTGGTTTTTAATGGTTTTGCAGTGGTTGCCTTGTTTATTCCAGCAGCGATTGTGTACTCAGTGTTGTAATTTAGTTTAAAGGAAACGGGAAATGAACAAGATAAAATACAACGAACCTCTCTGGGACATTCTAATGGAGATGTATTCACTGGAAAAAGTGACTAAATTAACTAAAAATCAAACTTTAACCGTGTTGCGAAGAAATACTGAAGAGCGGTTAAACAACGAGCGTATAGCTCGAGAAGTAGCTGGGTTTTCTAATATCGCGGAAAAGTCTTAAGAAGGGGAGACATCGCCTCCCCCTGTCGATAAGTCAGCACAAACTTAAAAAGTGTAAAGGACACCTAATCCGTAAGTTGTTCCATATTCGTCGTACTGAGACAGCCTGCGCGAGTTACCAAAGTAATAAGATTCTGGCTCATCATTCAAGTTTATAATTTCAGCTCTCACTGTCAAATTGTCATTCCATTCGTAGCGGGCCGTGAGATCTATTTGCATGAAATCGTCGGTATATCTATCTGCAAGAGCATCTCCACCGAGTTCATCCAAGTAATCCCCTCTGTAATTCGCTGCAAGCCTAATATCCCATGGACCCTTGTCATACCCAAAAGATACGTTAGCTGAATCTTCTGCCTGTTTGAAGAATGGAATAGATCTGGCTCCGTTTGCAGAGGTAGAAGGAAGAGCGGTCTCCCCATCCGTGTACGTGTAGTTTACTACGAAAACAAGACCATTATTAAGAGCTGTCTGGAATGAAATCTCAAACCCCTGTATGTCGCTGTCGCCTGCATTATCAGCGGTCTCAACTCTGTTCCACGTCTGACCTCTGAATGAGGCATTTTGTAGCTCAACATCAACTATAGGGTTCTCTATATCCTTGTAAAATACGCCAGCTCCGACGAAGGTTTCCGCGCCTAAGTAATATTCATAAGATAAGTCAAAGTTCCAGGCTTCGGTTGGATCAAGATAGGGATTGCCCCCCTCAATATTGTTATCGTCGAGATCAATCAGTGCCCCCGCTCTCGACTCCCCGAACCCAGGACGTACCAGCGATTTAAAAGCGCCAACCCGAATCACCTGATCATCAGTCAAGTTATATTTCAAGTTCAAAGAGGGAGCAAATAAACTGTAGTCATTCTCATAACTGACGTTACCAGCATATGCGCTGCCATCGAACCTTTTACCCCGATAGGTAGTCTGTGTATCTTCGTATCGAAAACCGTATACCCACGTTGCATTATCAACGACGGTTGTAGCCATTATATAGGCAGCCATAATGTCTTCATCTGTTTGCCAATCTGCCGCAATCGACTCCTCTTCTTCATCTCCACTGGCTTCAAAGAAGGTTCCGGTAGCCGGACAAACAGTTCCATCTGATAAAGCGTAAGTTCCAGACCCCAAGTTATTGCCAAATGCTTTTACTTGATCAAATGTAGGTGTCGGTCCATGTGCGGTATTCAAATACTGACTGGGAGTCGTATAGGCGTAGTCCGCTAGTGTGCTATCACCAACAGGATCATAACCACAAAAGTTGTAGTCGTTTATTTTTTCTCGATAGCGGATCTTTGCTCCAAACTGAAGGTCCGTAGAACTACTTAACGAATTGGTCCAATCAAATTTTGCACCGATATCTTCATCGGTATTCAACGCAAATTCTGTCTCCCAAGTTTTTAGTGGAAATGTGCTGGGCTGGTAGAAGACACTTGGGAAAGTAACCAATGGCTTTTGAGGGTCTGAATTGTCATACGTGATGGGACTTTTTACCTTCCCACTTCGAAAGATTGCGTTGTAGCGATCGGTATCATCCTGCTCGGCTTCTGAACCAAATATTTCCACGAGGAGCTTATTGGTTTCATTCAGCTGCCATTCACCACCGATCTGTATACTGGTGATTTCTCGAGTTTCAGTCCTGTTTTTCCCCTCGGTATCCACCTTGCTGTCTGCATAGCTGTACACGTTCCCATTAATAACTGCATCATTGTCCTCGAGACCATCACGCGTCTCCCATTTTGCACGCCACTCCGTATCAACATATTCATTATGGAACATATGAGCGTAGATGGTATTGCCCGAATTGGTTACATAATCCAAATTGAGGACAATACCGCGTCTTTCTCGCTCCAAGTCATAAAAACGCATTTCGTAGTCATCGTTGGGGGCGATCGAGCCCCACCCACCATTTTCATTGTTATGAGCGACAATGCGGCGTGTCTGATCACTTAACACGACGGCGGCTCCTAATTCACCGCCATCCATTTGCCAACGGTTAGTTAGTGTCGCGGATAATCTCGGATTGCTACTATCTTTTGTCAGCTCGTTACGAGTTGTATCAACTCGCACCCTATAAAGAGGTTCATCGTAGGTAAAGGCAGTAATAGTTTCGAGGTCAATCGCCCCCCCGATAGTGTCTGCATCAAGGTTCGGGGTGAGTGTTTTGTAGACGGTCATCGACTGGAGCAAGTCAGAGGGCACTCCATCTAAAATCATACCGCGCCTGTCTTCAGGGGATGCCGTGCTCACACCATTAATTGTCATGGCATTCAGGTCTGTATTCATTCCTCGTACTGAAACGTATCGCCCCTCGCCCTGATCGTTTTCTACCATAATTCCAGAGATTCGGCGAAGCGACTCAGCAACATTGATATCCGCAAAGGTTCCAATTGCGTCAGAATCTACTACTCCCGATATTTTGTCAGACTCACGCTGCTTAGTAAGAGCGCTCGCGAGACTCGCTCGACTTCCAACAACAATAATTTCTTCAACATTGACATCAGACTGAGCTAAAGTTTCAGCAGACAAGGCTAAGCCTACTGCGATTACTAAATTCTTTCTAAGAAATTCATGATTTCTCATTCATTGAATCCTCTATAAGGTTTAAATTTTTTACCAAACCATAATTGATACACATTGCTATTTTATTACAATATACTTATTATTTTTGATCTAACCGTATTACATAGGGTCAGCTGTCTTATTATTACAGATAAGTAATATTGAATTTACCAATATTACAATTTGGTAGGATGCGTGAAATTAAAATGAAAAAATTCTGTAATTAGAAGTCGATCGCTTGAGAGATACTTTCCCAAGACACGTACTTAAAATTTTGTCTCTCCTGCGGCATCGTATTGATCCCATCTTGAACCACAAGGATTCCTTCCGGAAACTCCCTAGTTCTTAGCTCACTTGAGATCGAAATGCCATCGGTCTCCTGAGTACCATCAATCTGAGCTTTCAAATCGGGTCCGACGATGAAACTCCCGCGATAAGTGAATGGTGGCATTCGGTCATAGATTGCGTAGCTATTGTTCCCTTGACTCGACACAACAAGATAGCCAGCACTATCTTTTATGTACAAAGTCAATCCCTCAACATCAGCCGCTAAAATTTCCCCGTCAATGTCCGCTATTGAAACCAATTCAGCAGGTTCTTGGTAATCCGTGTCGACATACCGCACACCTTCTTCCTCAAGGCCTATAAATAGGCGTTCTTCCAAATCATCAACCACACACCCTTCAGGCCCACTCGAAACAGTAAATTCACGCAGCAATTTCGACGAAAAGCTTGGATATTTTTGCTCTACTGAGCTCACGGTTGACCGACTTATCAGCCACTGCTGATAACGTCCGTCGCGGTCATTAACGAATATCTGGATTCCAATAGTGCTTGCAAACATGCAGAGACCGTAGGGGTCTGATAGACCAGTGTTTATTTCACTGTCCGACAGCCAGTTCACATTTCCATCATGGCCAATAGCGAAGAGACTTATGGTTTTAGTTGTTCTGTTACTCGCCGCTGCTATAGCACTCCAAGAAGGATCGTCAGGTAATACCCGCAAATCGACATTATTCAATCGCCCTAACGTTAAGGTTTGAACGCGCATGCCATCGAGTCGGTAAACTTCGATACCCGCATTCTTGTCAGTGCCTATAATCAATGAGTTATTTACATTTTCTTTGTTTATCCATATTACTGAATCGTCCGCGGAATCGCCGCGGCTCAAAACTGGGCTAGTCTCAGCTACAGGTAAAACCCTCGCAAAGTCATTCGGTAAATTTTCATTTACTGAAGTAGCAGCACAGGAAATTAGTGAAGGGATAATAGAATTAATCAGAATTAAATTTATTTTCATTAAATTATTGCTGCATTAGGAACCTAAGTAGTTACCATAGCACAGAGCTATTACAAAAGTGTTACGCGAGAGTAGCCATGGGTTGAATCATAACTAACCAAGTAAATTGTGGCACATAACAACTAAGGCAGTTGCTGGTTTTTCACCAGTACTCGAATTAAAAACATAGAGAAATTGGCTAGAGGCCCAGCCTTTTTCTATTTTGGTTTCACAATAATGTAAAAATTTCGTAATAATTTCGCAACGTTGTGCAGCAACAATAGCAATCAAAAATTCATCTTGAATTTGATAACACTGCCTTGATCCATCATTTTTAAATATTAATGAATTAGTTGGAGGCTTGTCGTCAAAAAGTCAGCGACCAAAGTCAGAGCCATATTTATATCTGACACTCACCTTGGCTCGAAGGCATGTCATGCCGAACGTCTCCTTGATTTTCTGCATTCATATGAATGCGAGTACCTATTTTTAATCGGCGATATAATTGATTTTTGGAGCTTGAAAAAGAAATCTTTCTTTCCTCAGTCACATACAAATGTCATTCGATCACTTCTTGGTAAAGCAAAGCATAAAACCAAGGTCGTATATGTTCCAGGAAATCATGATAGTAATATCCGCCAAGTCGCGGGACATACGTTTGGCAATGTTGAGATTCATAGAAATTACGTCTATCAAACTTTAGCGGGTAAAACTTACTTTGTGACGCATGGGGACGAGTTTGATGCAACAGTGGCGATTAGTCCGTTTCTAAAATTCATCGGGACAGTTGGATATGACACCCTCGTTTTTATAAACAACAGAATATCTGTTTTACGAAAGCTCCTAGGTCTTTCGGAGTGGTCGTTAGTGACACATATTAAGAAAAAGACGAGAAAGGCTCATGAATACGCGAGATCATTTGAAATTTTCATGGCTGATATTGGGAAAAGAAAGCACTGTGACGGTGTTATTTGTGGGCATATACATATACCTAGAAATGTGAATATTGCTCAAATCAATTATTTAAATACTGGTGATTGGACAGAAAACTGCAGTGCAATAGTTGAATCTGAAAATGGGCACATGTCACTAATTGACTGGAGAAATAGTTAGCTAGCTTTTGTAGAAAGCTCTTCATCGAACGACTCAGTCATTCACCATCAGGATTCAAGTTGACTTAATACTTGTAATTCTCCCACTGAACACAGGTTAACTTACTGCTTGGTCATTAAATTGCAATAAATCAGTAAACTAAAGGTAACAAATAGACCATAAAATACGTGTCACTGAATCTACACGCGTACACGAAATATGATACGAGTCATAGATACTTGGTTTTACTTTATAGTATACAGACTTGGCAGTCTGGCACCCTTAAAAAAATTTTTCTACTACATGTCCCATACCGGTGATGGCCACCTTTATGTCCTGATCGGATTTGTTGTTTTTGGGATGAAGCCAGACAACTATGAGAGTTTTCTCTTAGTTGGATGCACTGCGTTCGCAATTCAAATCCCAGCTTTTCGTATTTCAAAGAATATATTCAAACGTGAAAGACCTCATAAACGTCTGAATATTACGGTGGAATTAATTAAACCTTTTGATGAGTTCAGCATGCCTTCTGGGCATACGGCCTCCGCGGTTCTGATGGCATGTCTATTAAGTTTCTACTATGAGGCGCTTAGCATATATTCAATCACTTATGCCTCACTCATTGGAGTTTCTCGGGTGGCGCTAGGAGTTCATTATCCGGGAGACGTTATAGCTGGAGCGGCACTAGGTTATCTAAGCTTTCTTTTGGCTTTAACAATAGGCTAATAATGAAAATTCTATATGGCGTGCAAGGTACAGGTAATGGACACATCTCAAGAGCGAGGGCTCTCAATACGGCCTTGGGTGATGTTGGACTAGACGTTGATTTTATTTTTAGCGGCAGAGACAAAGATCAGTATTTCAATATGGAAGAATTTGGGAACTATAGAACTTATCC
>MDSV01020451.1_pt1 | contig 10052 bp, 14 predicted proteins | sample 810851 | NCBI WGS metagenome assembly MDSV01 (sample SAMN05326640, study PRJNA326480) | marine metagenome | isolation source: seawater | place: Atlantic Ocean: North East | collected 2012
ATAAAACTTAAGACTAATAGAATTTGTAATCTTACAGTTTTAGGTAATGACCTTAGATCATTTTTGCTGTCATCAAACAAAATGTTTGCTGTATCTCTCATCCAGTTTTTTAATGATTCCATAAAACGTAGTTAATGTTTTTTTTCAAAATAAACAATCTCTAAATTGTCCGCAAATAAACAGCTAGTTTCTTAACTTTTTTTTGTGGAAATTTATAAATTTCTCCACATTATATTTATTGAATGATTTATTTTCTTCAAATGAAACTTTTTTTATTGAGTAAGCAGTGCTTTTTGTAATTCTAGACTGAATTGTAATATTGCCTTTATAAAGTTTAAGTTTAACAGATCCGTTAATTTTATTTCTATTTAAATCTACAATTTCTTGGAGTTTAAATCTTTCTTTTGAGAACCAGTAACCATTATAAATTAATTCTGCATATCTAGACATAATAGCATCTTTTTTGTGCATTGTTTCCTTATCTAATGTTATTGATTCAATAGCTCTGTGTGCATAAATTAAAAGAGTTCCACCTGGAGTTTCATAAACTCCTCTTGATTTTATTCCAAGAAATCTGTTTTCAACTAAATCGACTCTTCCGATACCATTCTTTCCAGCTACTAGATTTAATTTAGCAAGAATTTTTTCAGGACTTATTTTTTTTCCATTAATACCTATTGGATCCCCCTTTTTAAAATTGATAGTTATAAAGGTTGGTCTGTTAGGTGACTTTTCAGGGGATGTTGTTCTTTGAAAAATAAATTCTGGAGCTGAATTTTTTGGATTTTCTAAAATTTTTCCTTCAGTTGACGTATGAAATAAATTATCATCAACAGAGAAAGGTGTTGCCCCCCTTTTATCTTTTGGAACAGTTATTCTGTGTTTTTTTGCATAATTGATCAAATCAGTTCTAGATTTCAATTTCCAAATTCTCCAAGGAGCAATTATTTTTATTTTTGGACTAAAGTAATGGTATCCAAGTTCAAACCTTACCTGATCATTTCCTTTCCCAGTTGCTCCATGAGCAACAGCATATGCCTTATGTTTTTTTGCTATTGCTATTTGATCTTTTGCTATTAAAGGTCTTGCTATTGATGTTCCCAATAAGTAAACACCTTCATAAATCGCGTGTCCCCTAATCATTGGAAAAACATAGTCTTTTACAAAAATGTTTTTTAAATCTCTTATAATAATTTTTTTAACACCAAATTTTTTAGCATTTTTTATTATTTTTTTTTTATCTATTTCTTGACCAATATCAGCGGTATAACAAATAATTTCAGCTTTGTAATTTTCTTGAAGCCACTTAAGTATTACAGATGTATCTAAACCACCTGAATAAGCTAAAACAATTTTTTTTTTAAATTCCACTGATTAACTACAATTTGCTTTTGTAGCATTATAAGCTTTTGTAAAACCTAATAAAGAGTAATGATCAATGGTTTGAGAACCTTTTTCATTGTACCCCTTTATCATAATTCTTGAACCTTTTTTCATTGTGTTAATCATTTTTTTTTCTTGTCTATTATCACTTATCCAAGCAAAACCTTCCTGAGAAATATCAAATTTATATTTGTATTTTCCTGATATCGCAGTGATTTTATTTTGTTTATTAAATTCATAACCTGCAGTGATACTTACCTCGTTGGTAATATTTTCACTTGGTCTAAAAGTTATAAAAAGCCTTGCATCCCTTAAATTATTCTTTGGAGCTTGTAATACCGGCATTGATTGTGCGAAACAAATTTTACTCGTATCGCTTTTTATAATATAAGTCTCCCAATCTTTATGTTTACCCATTTTCTTTACCACTTCAGCCTGAACTTGGTTAGTCAAAAAAGATATGATGAGAATAAATAAAATATTTTTAATTAAGGACATGGGTTTGGATAAATTTTTTGGATTTCATTAATATCTTTAATAATTTCATTAGTTAATTCTACATTTACACTTTCTATATTAGTTTTCAACTGCTGCATTTGTGTTGCTCCTATTATAACAGAAGTTACAAAAGGTTGAATTTCTAAAAATTTTATAGACATTTGTGCAAAATTTAAATTATATTTTTTAGCTATATTATTGTACGCTTCAACAGCTTTTTCAGTATTTGGCTTATTATATCTTGTCCAAAAATTTTTATCTCTTTCTAGTCTTGAATTTTTTGGCATTTTATTATTTAGGTATTTACCTGAAAGAAGACCAATTGCCAAAGGCGAATAAGCGAGCAATCCCGCTTTTTCTCTAATTGAGACTTCTGCTAAGCCAATTTCATAGGTTCTATTTAGTAAGTTATAAGGATTTTGAACTGATTGCATTCTTGGAAAATCATTGCTTTTTGAGAGATCTAAAAATTTATTTAATCCCCAAGCTGTCTCATTAGAAAGACCGATGTACCTTATTTTTCCTTGATCAATAAATTTTTTAAGAGTGCTTAAAATATCCTCAAATTTTGTCCATTTACCATCATCGTTATGTTCATATCCTAATGTTCCAAAAAAGTTAGTGTTTCTTTCAGGCCAGTGTAATTGATACAAATCAATATAATCTGTTTTTAATCTTTTTAAACTCCCCTCTAACGCTTCTGTAATATTTTTTTCTCCAAATTGATTGCCACCACCTCTAACATATGCTCTCATTGGCCCACATACTTTCGATGCAAGAATTACATTTTTTCTTTTATTAGTTTTTTTAAACCAATTTCCAATAATTTTTTCAGTATGGCCGAATGTATTTTCTTTTGGTGGAATAGAATATATTTCAGCTGTATCCCAAAAATTAATTCCTTTTTCCAAAGCAAAATCCATTTGCTCAAAACCTTCCTCTTGAGAATTTTGCTCCCCCCAAGTCATTGTACCGAGACAAATTGTACTAACTTTTAAGTCTGTATTTCCAAGTTTTTTGTAATTCATCAATACTTTTTGATATTTATAAAACTTTTAAGGTATCTTGAATAAATAGTAAAAGAGTATTATATTAAAAATTATGGATCTTAATAAAGAAAATTTTTTAAATAAAGCTAAAGAAGCTCAGCAGTCATCTATCGTTATGGATGAAGGCCTAAGGAGCTATATGCTTAAGGTTTATAATTATATGGCAACTGGAGTTTTGTTGACGGGAATTATTGCATTAATCTCATTCAAATTGTCTGTAGTTACAGATTCTTCAGGGGCAATATCTGGTTTTACAAATATAGGTAACGCCTTATTTTTTTCTGGATTAAAATGGATTGTTATGTTGGCTCCTTTAGGAGTAGTTTTTTATATGAGTTTTGGCATTAACAAAATGAGTGCTTCTAAAGCACAAACTGTTTTTTGGGTTTTTGCCGCTCTAATGGGACTATCTTTATCTTGGATTCTGCTTGTTTATACAGGAGCAAGTGTTGCAAGAGTCTTTTTTATAACTTCTGCAACTTTTGGAGCGATGAGCATTTATGGATATACTACTAAAAGAGATCTTACAAAATTTGGATCATTTTTAATGATGGGTTTAATAGGAATAATTATAGCTTCATTAGTAAATATATTCTTAAAGTCATCGATGATGTATTTTGTGATATCAATTTTAGGTGTTTTAATTTTTGTGGGTTTAACTGCTTACGATACTCAAAAAATTAAAAATATGTATGTGTCTAGTGACTCTGGAGAATTGATAGGCAAAAAAGCGGTAATGGGCGCTTTAACTTTATATCTTGATTTTATAAATTTATTTATAATGTTATTAAGATTATTTGGTCAAAGAAGATAAATAATAATTTATTTTTAAAGTTTTTTCCAATTTGTATTTTTTAAAAGTAAATTCAAATCAAATGAATTTTTAAGAATTTTTCCACTAGTATCTGTAATTGCATATTTAAAATTTTTGTTTTTTGGTCTAAAATTTTTACAAATTTTATATAGTGCATTTTCAGTTGCATTTTTAAAAACACAAAATCCAACTTGTTTATTTGAAATATTAAGACCATAATCTTTCCAAGAACCTTCGGAAACCATTTTTGCATAAAGATCAAGTATAATTTTAAGTTCACTTTTTTCGAAAAAATTTCTTTCCTCAATTTTAATATAGGAATTATTAATAACTAATTTTAAATTTCTATTCATCAACTTTATGTTTATTTATTAAAGGTATTTGTGATGCAGTAAAAATAAAAGTAATTGGCAATAAACCCCATACTTTAAAATTTACCCAGAATTCTTCAGATTGAGTTCTCCAAATACATTCATTTAAAATCGCTAATGAAAAAAAGAAATACATCCATCTTCTATTTAATAATTCCCAACCTAAATTACTTAAAGAAATTGATTTACTTAAAATTTTTTTAAGAACAGGTTCTTTAGTAAAGAATTTTCCAAATAACAATCCAAAAGCAAACAAAATATTTATAATTGTAGGTTTAATGTAAATAAAAATAGGATTGTTGAAATATATAGTTAAACCTCCAAAAAATGTTACCAATAAACCACCTAATAAAGGTACCAAAGGGATTTTTTTTTCAAGAAACCAGATTATCAACAAGGATATTAATGTCGCAAATATGAATGGAGGGAGTGCGACCTTTAAATCCTTACCACTGTCGTAGTAAATAAATAAAAAAATTGCCAGAGGCCCAAAATCTGTAAGAAATTTTATTAATGATTTATTCACAATTTAATTATTAACATATTAACATTTTAGTAAAACATTTACATTTTTTTTATTGATTTTTTTTTTTTAATCTCCATATTAAAGTTAATGGCTGTACAAAAAGCAAAATTTTCTATAGGTGATGTTGTTAAACACAAACACTTTGATTTTAGAGGAGTTATTTATGATGTTGATTTTGAATTTAACAATTCTGAAGAGTGGTATCAATCCATACCAAAAAATGTTAGGCCTCGAAAGGACCAGCCATTCTATCATTTATTAGCTGAAAATGACGAAATTACATATGAAGCTTATGTATCTGAGCAAAATTTGTTAATAGATGATTCTGATGAGCCTATAAAACACCCATTAATTGAAGAAATATTCTCAGGAAGAAAAGGTTCTAGTTACTTTAAGCTTTCAAACTAAAAAATCTTTTTTTAAACACAATTCACTCAAAACTTAGACATATAAATAAGTAAATTCTAATTATATTCTGATCAAGGATGTATTATTTATCCCTTTTTAATTACTCCCTCTACATTCTTGATCAGGTGTTTTTTTCATAATACAAATCAAATAATTTTAATTATATACTTTAAATATGTTTAGATATTTTGAACCTAATAAACTTTTTGTTATTACTTCGAGAGCTCCAAAATATGTTTTATTTTTATTTATAGTAGTTTTATCAATTGGTTTAACTGAAGCGCTTATTTTCTCTCCTGAGGATTATAAACAAGGACACTCTGTAAGAATAATGTATGTGCATGTGCCATCAGCTTGGATATCATTAGGTATTTTTTCTTTAATTGCATTTTTGTCTTTTATAAGTTTTATTTTTAAAAATAAAAACTTTTCATTGATTTGTAAAAGTTTAGCACCTTCAGGATTTTTATTTAATATAATAGCATTAGTAACAGGTTCTATTTGGGGAAAACCTACGTGGGGAACTTGGTGGGCTTGGGATGCAAGAATTACCTCAATGTTAATCTTAGCTTTGTTTTATGGAATGTACTTATTAGCTTGGAGAATTTATGACAAAAAAAGCCAGGTAATAAAAATAACATCATTAATTGCAATTCTTGGAGCAATAAATGTACCGATAATAAAATTTTCAGTTGATTGGTGGAATACTCTTCATCAACCAGCTTCAATAAAATTTTTATCAGAAACATCTATTGACTCATCGATGTTAATACCTTTGTCTATAATGACTGCGGCATTTGCACTGTTTTCTTTGTTAATTTTTTTAATGAAATATAATACGGAACTGATAAAAGTTAAGAATAAAGGACTAGATAGATTATGATAAATTTTATTTTAATGGATGGATATGGAGCTTTTGTTTGGTCTTCATTTTTGTTTACATTAATAAGCTTTGCATATTTATATTTTATAACTCAATCACAATACGTAAGAGAAAAAAATAAATTTATTTCTAAATTTGGAACTTTAAGTTCAAAGAAAGCAAAATTTGCAAAATTACAAAATATTAATAAAGAAATTTTATCAAATACATCAGGTATTTAACTTATAAGCCATGTATGGTAAAAAAGTTAAACTAAGGTTTTTATTTATTTCATCAATTTTAGCATCTTTAATTTTATCATTATTTCTCATATTTAAATCATTAGAAGAAAATGTTGTTTATTTCCAGTCACCAACTGAAATAAAAAATTTTCCAAATTATAAAAATAATAAAATAAGAGTTGGCGGTATGGTTAAAGAAGGCTCAATATCTGTCAAATCAAATAAAGTAAACTTTATTATAACTGATTTTAAAAATGAAATTAATGTAAGTTACTCTGGATTAGTTCCAAATTTATTTGAAGAAGGAAAAGGAGTTGTGGCTGAAGGTTTTTTAAAAGATGATAATTTTTTTTCGGCAACAAAAATTTTAGCAAAACACGATGAAAATTATATGCCTCCTGAAGTTAAAGAAGCGATTGAGGGTAATTAAATAGTGATAAATCAAATAGGATATTTTTCATTAATATTAGGTTTAATAGTCTCGTTGTTGCTAATTTCAATTTCAGTTAAAGATTTAGGAAAAAGCAAAACAATTAATCCAAAAATTTTATCATTTTCTTTTTTACAAACACTATTTATAGGAATAAGTTTTTTTTGTCTTATTTATTCTTTTATAATTTCTGATTTTTCTAATGTAACAGTTTTTAACAATTCCCATACAACAAAACCTCTTTTCTATAAAATTTCAGGTACATGGGGAAATCATGAAGGAAGCCTTTTATTATGGTTATTGGTTTTAACCTCGTTTATCTTTTTATTTTTGATAACCTCAAAAAATCAACCAAAAAATTATAGAATTTTTACACTGTTGTTCCAGCAAATAATAATAATTGGATTTATTCTTTTTTTATTGAAAACATCTAATCCTTTTGATTATTTATACCCGACACCAAAAGAAGGTTTAGGTTTAAACCCAATATTACAAGATCCTGCATTAGCAATCCATCCACCAATTTTATATTTAGGCTATGTAGGTTCATCAATAATATTTTCGTCATCATTATCTGCTTCAACACAAAATTATATTAATGAAAAATGGGCATCTCATATAAAGAAATGGGTTTTGATTTCTTGGATTTTTTTATCACTAGGTATAATGTTGGGATCAATATGGGCATACTATGAATTAGGATGGGGAGGATTTTGGTTCTGGGATCCAGTTGAGAATGTTTCTCTAATGCCATGGTTAACTTTGACTGCTTTATTACATTGTATAATAGTTTTAGAGAGAAAAAAAATCTTCGAATCTTGGACAGTGATTTTATCAATTGCTACTTTTACACTAAGTATGTGTGGAACTTTTTTAGTTAGATCAGGTATTTTAAATTCTGTTCATACTTTTGCAAATGATCCGCAAAGAGGAGTGTTTATACTTATTTTTCTATTTATTCTAATTTTTTTATCTTTAATAATATTTTTTTATTTTCAAAAACAAAATAATAAAAATATTAATAGAATTTTCTGGCTTAGCAAAGACACATCAATATTAATCAATAATTGGTTTATGATGTATTTCTTGTCCGTTGTTTTAATAGGGACTATTTATCCTATTTTTTTAGATGTAGTTTCGGGTCAAAAAATTTCTGTAGGCCCACCCTTTTATAACAAATTAATTTTACCTTTTTTATTTCCGTTTTTAATTTTTATGACAATAGGGCCAAAATTAAGATGGATTAAATCTAAATTGGAAAATAGGTTTTCTTTAATAAACTTTTTCATAATCTCAATTTTAATTGCTTTTTTTATTATTGAAAAAACTAACTCTAATATATTATTATACACAGTTCTTTTGGGATCAGCTTTTTACTTATTTTTAACAACATTGAAAGAATTTTTTATTAATAAGATTAAAAATTTGTCTCAGAATATTTCTCATTTTTCATTCAGTCTTTTAATATTAAGTATTCTAATTAATAGTATTTTTTCTTCTGAAATTATCACAAATATGAAAGTAGGTGAAAGTGTAAGTTTTAATAATGAAAAAATTTTTTTTGAAAAGATTGAAAAAATCCAAAATAAAAACTACGAGTCAGTAATTGGATTTTTTGAAATTTATGATGCAAACGGAAGAAATTTCATTTTTAAGCCAGAACTAAGAATTTATAATCAACCTAAAGTGGTCACAAGCGAAGCAGATATTAACACAAATTTTTTTACAGATACGTTTTTGGTAATGAATTCAGTTAATAATCAAGATTATTTTAATATAAGATATCAAATTAAACCTTTAATGATATGGATTTGGATTTCAGTAATCTTGTTAAGCTTAGGAGGATTATTAAGCTTAATAAAAAAAAAATATGAAAAATAAATTTTTATTTCTTGTTTGTTTTTTTGTTTTTGTTCTTTGTTTTTTTATTTTTTATCAAAGTTTGAAAAAATCAAATTTATATTCACCGTCAGTAAGTTTAGAAAAAGAAATACCTTATTTTAAAATTAGATCTCTAACTTCGAATAAAATTACAGATTCTGAAAAAATATTTGAAGAAGATACTTTCTATCTTTTGAATATTTGGTCTTCTTGGTGTGCTCCATGTAGGGATGAACATTCAATTTTAATGAAACTAAGTTCAAAAGAGTCTTTAAAAATTATTGGTTTAAATTATAAAGATGAAAATCTTAATGCAAAAAATTTTTTAAATGAATTGGGAAATCCTTATTCTAAAGTTTTTATTGATAAAAGCGGGACAATTGCAATAGAATGGGGTGCTTATGGAGTTCCAGAAAGTTTCCTGATAAATGATAAAAAAAAAATTATTAGAAAGTTTTTAGGCCCTTTAAACAATAAATCATTATATGAGATAGAAACCTTCTTAAAATGAAATTCATAAATTTTTTTTTAATAATCTATATTCTATTTAGTTTTTCAATTTCAAAAGCTGATAAAAATGAAATACTGAAAAACAAGATAACAAAAAATATACGTTGTTTAATTTGCCAAGGCCAATCAGTTTACGACTCAGATTCAGAATTTGCATTAAGTTTGAAACAAGTAGTGCAAAATAAATTAAATGAAGGTTTTTCAGAAAAAGAGATTTATAGTTTTTTAAAAGATAAGTATGGTGAATGGATTTTATACGATCCAGAGTTAGGTAAAAACACCTATATTTTATGGTTATTACCTATATTGTTATTTTTGTTTGGAGGTGCAATAATATACAAATATTTAATTTTTAGAAAAAAATAGCTTGCGATAATGAAATTGAAAAATTTTTTAATAGTTTGTTCACTTACTCTTTTACCTTTGACTAGTTTTGCTGAAGAGAAGAATACTGAATTTAATGTTTTTACAGGAATGTTTGATTTTAGTGATGATGGTAAAAGATCCACATTAGTTGGAGTACAACATCAAGATGAAGAATTGAAAAGAGATACTTTTTTAGGAGAACTTTCACCTGTGACAGGAGCATTGATAACAGGTGACAACGCAACTTATTTTTACACTGGTGTCCAAGCAGAATATAAATTGGGAAAAATAAATTTTACACCTAGTTTTACTCCTGGTTTATACGGTCAGGGAGATGGTAAAGACTTAGGACATATTCTTGAATTTAAAAGTGAATTACAGGTTTCCTTGGATTTAACTAAAAGTTCAGAATTAGGATTTTCTTATAATCATATATCTAATGCTAGTTTAGGGGATAAAAATCCTGGGGCAAATAGCTATATGTTTAATTTCTTTAAAAAGTTCTAAATTAACGAATGCGACTTAAAGATTGTCATAATTTTGGTGATTTCAGAAAATTAGCTCAAAAAAAATTACCATCTCCTATATTTCATTATATTGATGGAGCTGCTGATGATGAAATAACTTATGCAAGAAACACAAGCGCTTTTGATGATGTTGATTTAGTTCCAAATGTTTTAAGAGGAGTAGAGAATGTTGATTTATCAACTAC
>MDSV01178964.1_pt1 | contig 10052 bp, 7 predicted proteins | sample 810851 | NCBI WGS metagenome assembly MDSV01 (sample SAMN05326640, study PRJNA326480) | marine metagenome | isolation source: seawater | place: Atlantic Ocean: North East | collected 2012
AAGGGCAAGTGGCGGAATTGGTATACGCGCTGGTCTTAGAAACCAGTGCCGCAAGGCTTAAGAGTTCGAGTCTCTTCTTGCCCACCAAAAAATTATGAAGATTGAGGTACAGTCTAAAAAAGGTTTGAGAACTATATTATCAGTTGTTGTTGATAAAAAAACAATACAACTGAAAATGGACGAGAGATTAAATGAATTACAAAAAGAGGTTGCTCTCAAAGGTTTTAGACCAGGTAAAGTTCCATCATCAGTTATTAAAAGTCAATTTGGAAAGTCAATTTACGGTGAAGTAATTGATAAAGTTTTAAGAGAAACTTCTTCTAAAGCAATTTTAGAAAAAAAATTAAAAGTTGCTGGACAACCTAAAATTGACCTTAAACAATTTGGCGAGGGTAAAGACTTAAATTATGAATTACAAATTGACTGTTTGCCAGAAGTAAAATTAAAGTCCTTAGATAAATTTAAAGCAACTGATTATAAGATTGTAATTGAGAAACAAATTATTGAAGATAAATTAAAAGAACTAGCCAATCAAAATAAAAATTTTGAGAGCAAAAAAGATAGCGAAAAATCAATAATTGGTGATCAGGTAGTTTTTGATTATTCAGCAACGGTAAATGGTAATAAATTTGATGGAAGTGAAGGTAAGGGTGTACAAATTGAACTGGGAAAAGATTTATTTCTTAAAGGTTTTGATGAACAACTAGTAGGAGTAAAAAAAAGAGACCTAAAAATCGTTGATGCAGTTTTACCTGCCAATCATCCAAAAAAAGAATTAGCAAATAAAAAAACTAAGTTTGAATGTAAAATTTTAGATTTAAAAAAACCTGTTCAAAGTAAAGTCGATGATAATTTTGCAAAAATGATGGGCGCTAAAGATATTACAGATTTAAAATTGCTGATTGAAAAACAAATTTCAAGTCAGTATTCTCAAGCCTTAAACTCTATTACAAAAAAAGAAATTTTAGATCAAATTGAAAAAAATCATGACATAGATCTTCCGAAAAATTTAATAGAACAAGAAATTTCTACGATGACCCAAAATCTTAAGCCAGAAGATAAAGAAAAACATAAAGAAAATAATGAAAGACTTGCAGAATCTAGAATTAAACTTGGATTGATTTTAAATGAATTTGGTGAAAAAAATGATTTAAAAGTTTCAGATGATGAAGTGAAAGCTGAAATTCAAAAACAAATAAAAGGAATGCCAGGACAAGAAAAAATGGTTTTGGAATATTACCAAAAAAATCCTAGTGCATCGCAAAGTTTAAAAGGATCATTATATGAAGAAAAAATAATTAAATTAATAAAATCCAAAATAGACCTTAAAACTAAAGAAATCGAGACTAAAGAGGCTGAAAAAATTATAGCTGATTTTAACCAACCTAATAAAGGTGACAAACAAACCAATAAAAACAAATCTTCAGTTAAAGATACGACAAAATCAAAAAAAATTAGAAAAAAGTAATCAATAGTTGTATAAACCTTTAATGAGTCGCGATTTTGAAGAAAAAATGAATAGTTTAATTCCTATGGTTGTTGAGCAGACAAGCAAAGGGGAGAGAGCTTACGATATTTATTCAAGGCTTTTAAAAGAAAGAATTGTTTTTTTAGTTGGACCAGTTAATGACGCTGTAGCCTCATTAGTAACTGCTCAACTTTTATTTCTTGAATCAGAAAATCCGAATAAGGAAATTAATTTTTATATAAACAGTCCAGGAGGGTTAGTAACAGCTGGATTAGGTATCTATGATACTATGCAATATATTAATTCACCTGTTTCTACGTTGTGTATAGGTCAAGCATCTTCCATGGGTTCATTTTTATTAGCTGCTGGAGAAAAAGGCAAACGATACTCTTTACCAAATTCTAGAATTATGGTTCATCAACCTTCCGCAGGTTTTCAAGGTCAGGCAACAGATATTCAAATTCATGCTAAAGAAATTTTGTCTTTAAAAGAAAGACTTAATAATATTTATTCTAAACATACTGGAAAATCTGTGAAAGAAATCTCTGAGGCTTTAGAGAGAGATAATTTTATGACAGCAGAAGAAGCCAAAAAATTTGGTTTAATAGACTCTGTTGTGGAAAAAAGAAAATAAAGCACAATATATAGAAATCTCTACAACTTCAGCTTGATAACAAAAAGTTTGCCATTTATATTAGATATATTGATTCGATATGTCTGAAAAAAATAATAAAAATATTCTCTATTGTTCCTTCTGCGGAAAAAGCCAGCATGAAGTCAGAAAATTAATTGCTGGTCCTACAGTTTTTATTTGCGATGAGTGTGTTGAGCTTTGCATGGATATCATTAAAGAGGAAAACAAAAGCTCATTAGTAAAACATCAAGACGGTGTACCTTCTCCAAAAGAGATTTGCAATGTTCTCGATGATTATGTAATTGGACAAAAATTAGCAAAAGAAATTCTATCTGTAGCTGTTCACAATCACTATAAACGATTAAATCATGAAACAAAAAATAATAAAGATGTTGAACTATCTAAATCAAACATTCTTTTAGTTGGTCCAACAGGGTGTGGAAAAACTTTATTAGCTCAAACTTTAGCTAGAATTTTAGACGTTCCATTTACCATGGCAGATGCTACCACTTTGACCGAGGCTGGATATGTAGGTGAAGATGTAGAAAATATTATTTTAAAACTTCTACAAGCAGCCGATTATAATGTTGATAAGGCTCAAAGAGGAATTGTTTATATTGATGAGGTAGACAAAATTAGCAGAAAATCTGAAAACCCTTCTATTACAAGAGATGTTTCTGGAGAAGGTGTTCAACAAGCTTTATTAAAAATTATGGAGGGAACGATTGCTAGCGTACCCCCTCAAGGTGGAAGAAAGCATCCACAGCAAGAATTTTTACAAGTTGATACTACAAATATTTTATTTATTTGTGGAGGTGCTTTTGCTGGACTAGATAAATTGATTGATAGCAGAGGAAAAGGAAGTTCAATAGGTTTTGGAGCAAAAGTAAAAAACTACAAAGAACAACCGCTATCAGAATTAATGAAATTGTTAGAGCCTGAAGACTTAATTAAATATGGTTTAATTCCAGAATTTATTGGAAGAATGCCAATTATAGCAACCCTTGATGATTTAGATGAAAAATCTCTTGTTAAAATATTAACTGAACCTAAAAATTCTTTAATAAAACAATATAAAAGATTATTCGAGTTTGAAGAGGTGGAACTAGAATTTAAAGATGAGGCTATATCTGAGATAGCAAAGAAAGCGATTTCAAAAAAGACTGGGGCGAGAGGTTTGAGATCAATTCTTGAAAATATATTGCTTAAAACGATGTTTGAACTACCTGATATGGAAAATGTTATAAAAGTTACTGTTGATAAAGCTTCAGTTAGAGGTAACTCAGAACCCATTGTCACATACGGTAAAAAATCAACAACATCTGTAGCGTAATTTAAATTTGTTTCTTGAAATTAACGGATTAATTGTCATATTAATAGTTAATGAAAGCTTCATATTTAAAACCTCTACTTCCGCTTAGAGATATAGTGATTTTTCCTTCTATGGTAGTGCCTTTATTCGTTGGCAGGGAAAAATCTATTAAAGCTCTTCAAGAAGTAATGAAATCAGATAAGTCTATTGTTTTAGTAACCCAAAAAAATTCTGAAGTTGATGATCCTGTCGGAAAAGATTTATATCAATTTGGATGTTTAAGTAAAGTCTTACAGTTACTTAAACTTCCAGACGGAACAGTTAAAGTTTTAGTTGAAGGTGAAAAGAGAATAAAAATTTTAAAACATAGCGAAAGTACAAACAATTTTTTAAATTGTGAGGTAGAAATTGTAGAGGATCAAAATACTTCAAAGGACTTAGAGCAGTTTGCTTCAGGTTTAGTTAAAAAATTTGAAAGACTTCAAACATTGAGCAAAAGAGAGTTAAATGAAGGTTCAAATAACATAAAAAATATAAAAGATCCTTCACAAATAGCAAATAACATATCTTCAAATTTAAATATTCAGATATTTGAAAAACAAGAATTACTTGAAATTACTGATCTTAAAAAAAGACTAGAAAAAATTCACTCTATTATAGAAAAAGAAACAAGCGTTATATCCGTTGAGAAAAAAATAAGAGGAAGAGTTAAAAATCAAATGGAAAAAACTCAAAGAGAATATTATTTAAATGAACAGTTGAAAGCTATTCAGAAAGAGCTTGGCGAGATTGATGAAGGTAAAGATGAATTGTCATCATTATCAAAAGCTATAGCTGAAGCAAAAATGCCTAAACTAGCAAAGGAAAAATGTTTATCTGAACTAAAAAAACTTAAATCTATGAGTCCCATGTCTGCTGAAGCTACAGTAGTAAGAAATTATTTAGACTGGATGACAGAACTACCTTGGTCAAACAAATCAAAAATAAATACCGACTTAAATAATGCTCAGAAAATTTTAGATGAAGACCATTATGGTTTAGAAAAAGTAAAAGAGAGAATTATAGAATTTCTTGCAGTTCAAAAAAGAATTCAAAAAATGAGAGGGCCAATATTGTGTTTAGTAGGCCCACCTGGAGTTGGCAAAACCTCATTAGGCAAATCGATCGCAAAGGCCACTAATAGAAAATTTATTAGAATTTCCTTAGGGGGAATTAGAGATGAAGCTGAAATTAGAGGACACAGGAGAACTTACATTGGTTCTTTACCTGGAAAAATAATTCAGATGATGAAAAAAGCTGGAACAAAGAATCCTCTTTTTCTATTAGACGAAATCGATAAAGTTGGTAATGATTATAGAGGTGATCCATCTTCTGCTTTATTAGAGGCTTTAGACCCTGAGCAAAATAAAGAATTTAATGATCATTACTTGGAGGTGGATTATGATTTATCCGATGTAATGTTTGTTACAACTGCTAATACTTTAAATATACTTCCTCCATTGCTTGACAGAATGGAAGTTATTAGGTTGTCAGGTTATACGGAGGACGAAAAATTTAACATTTCTCAAAAATTTTTAATACCTAATCAAAGTAAAAATAACGGCTTAAAAAAAGAAGAGTGGAATATAGATGAAAATGTTATTAGAAAAATAATAAGACATTATACTAGAGAGTCAGGCGTAAGAAATCTTGAAAGAGAAATCTCTAAAATTGCAAGAAAGTTAGTTAAAAAAATTGATAACAAAGAAAAAGTTAACAATCTTGTTTCAGAAAAAGATTTAAAAGACTTGTTAGGAGTTCAAAAATTCAATTACGGAGAAATAGAGGAGGAAAACAGAGTAGGAGTTGTAACCGGTTTAGCTTGGACAGAAGTTGGTGGTGAAATATTAAAAATAGAATCAGTAGTAATGCCTGGTAAAGGAAAAATGCAAATAACTGGTAAACTTGGAGACGTAATGCAAGAGTCTGTAAAAGCTGCAAAATCTTATATTAGATCCAAAAGTTTAGACTATGGAGTAATACCACCTCTGTTTGATAAGAAAGATTTTCATATTCATGTTCCGGAAGGTGCAACACCTAAGGACGGCCCATCTGCAGGCATTGGAATGGTAACATCAATTATTTCAGCGATCACAGAAATACCTGTAAATAAAAATGTTGCTATGACAGGTGAAATCACTTTAAGAGGACTAGTACTTCCTATTGGAGGGCTGAAAGAAAAATTATTGGCGGCACATAGAGCTGGAATAAAAAAAGTTTTAATACCTATTGAGAATAAAAAAGATTTAGTAGAGGTTCCCAAAATTATTCTAGACTCTATGGAAATTATTCCTGTTAAAAATGTTGATGAAGTATTAAAAGTGGCATTGACTAAACCTTTGAAAAGAGTTGAGTGGGTTGAAGTGGATCAGATCGCTAAAGATAAACAGAAAAAAAGTGAACTAAGCACTCATTAGATCTGAGTCCTAAAATCAATCAATCCAATCTTTGTATTTTATAATATTGTTCGAGATATAATCTGGTAAAAAGTTTAGCTCAATCTTTTGTAAAGTTGATTTACCTGACCACTTATATCCTTTTTGATCGACAGTATGATCATACATTACTCTTTTTTCTAATATTAATTTTTTTAAATCATTAAGTTTTAAACCACTTTCCTCAAACTCATAGTGATGTGCAAAATTAGTAAGTTTTTTTTCTAATTCCTCTGGAGTTTTTAAACAAGTGAAATGCCAACCACCATTTTCTACAAAACTTAAATTGGAATATTTTTTTTTTGAAAAATATGTATCAATTCTCCATCTAGAATACTTTTTTCCTTTTATATTTCTTAACCATTGAGGTGATAAAAAATTTTTGAATTTAGTACCTTTTGTTCCTTGCCATTTAAACTGATCATAATAAAGATTAAATTTGTAATAAAACATTTTTTGTTCAAAAATAAGAATATTATTTTTAACCTCAGAAAAATTTAATTCTTGCAGGTTAGGGATTTCATCTAAGTCACTTATTAGTACTAAATCTTCACCAGATAGGTCAGTTAATCCTTTTACAAGATTTTCTCTTTGAAAATAATCTCTAGCCATTCCATTTAATATAAGTTTTTCACCTCTTTTATGTTTTGGCTCATTTTCGACAAATTTCAAAATATTGTTTGGCTGTTCATCGACTACAATATAAATTATTTTATCTTTAAATTTTCTATAATTATTAATATCGAATTTTAATTTTTTTTTGTTTCCATTATGGGTGTAAGTAGCCTCACTGATCACGAATTTTTTAACGAATTTATCCAGAAAATTTAACCTTAAATCAAGAAGGAGGTCTTCATCATAATACATAAAGCAGTCATATATATTCATGTTATTTGAGTTATAATAAAATATAATATAAGTAAATATAAATTAAAATTTCTATGAAAAAGAAAATAATAATAACAGGTGGATTAGGTTATATAGGTACTGAATTATGTAAACTTTATTCCGGTGTTAGTTGGAGTCATGAAATAGTTGTTATCGACAATAGATTTATTTCTGAAAGGGTAAATCAACTACGTAACTGGAACATGGAATTTGTTCAAGGAGATATTCTTGATAGAGAACTTGTAAAAAAATATTTTAAAGATGCAGATACTATTCATCATTTGGCAGGCGTTACAGATGTTCCAAGAGTACAAAGCGAGTCTTCTAAAATTCAGGATGAAAAAATAAAAGAAGTAGCCGAAAAAGGAACTCAAAATATTTTAGATATTATACCAGATAAATGTAAAATAATTTTTCCATCAACCCATGTTGTTTATGAGGGGATTAACGAGGTAAAAACTAACATTAATGAAGAGGAAAAAACAAATCCAATTCTATCTTATTCAACTTCAAAAGATATAAATGAAAAACAACTTAAAAGTTCTGGAAAAAATTTTGTGATTTTAAGGTTGGGTTCTGTTTATGGTTATTCAACAGATACGATGCGTATTGATATTATGCCTAATTTATTTTCAAAAATTGCGTCTCAAAACGGAACAATTAAAATGTTTGCAGGTGGGAGACAGATAAAAAGCCTAGTACCTCTTATTGACGTAGCCAGATGCTTTAAATTCATGGAGGAAAAAAATGAAATTAATTCTGAAATTTTTAACCTTACAAAAGACACTGTAACAGTTAAAGAAGTTGCTGAGGTTTGTAAAAAACATAATCCGAAAATAAATCTTAAAGAAACTAATGATGAAATTCCCAATCTAGGTTTTTCATTATCAAATAAAAAATTATTAAATACAGGTTTTGAATTTCTTTATAACCTAGATCAGAATATCAAAGAGATGATAGAGAAATGGTCAAACCAAATTATTTTAAAAGATTTAGAATATGTGAGAGATGGTAAAAACTTATTTATTGATAATAGAGGTTCAATAAGCAATCATGAATTAACTGAACCTATAAATTTAATTGGATTAATTGAGTCTAAAAAAGGGACGATTAGAGCAAATCATTATCACCCTCAACAAGAGCAAAAATGTTTATTTACTAAAGGTCAAATTATAGAAGTTTTTCAAGATATTTTGAATCCCAGTGCTCCAAAAATTACTCAAGTTGTTAATGCAGGTCAACTCTCAGTAATAAAACCAAATGTTGCGCATACAATGGTGTTTTCACAAGATACAACATTTTTAAATTTAGTAAGAGGAGAGAGAGATCATGAAAATTATGGAATAACTCATACAATTAAACATGTATTTGTGGACGAAAAAGAAAAAAATTTGCTATTGGAGTGTTATAAATTTGAATGTAGATCATGTGGCAATCACAATTTAAAAAGAGTCGTATCCTTAGGCTATCAACCTTTGGCAAATAATTTGTTAAAAAAAATTGATGAAAAATGTGAACTATACCCGTTGGAAGTTAATTATTGTAAAGAATGCCATAATTGTCAATTATCAGTTTCAGTCGATCCAAAAAAAATGTTTTCAAATTATCTTTACACTTCATCAACCTCAAAAATATTTAGAAATCACTTCATCAACGCAGCAAAAAAATATTCAAAAGAACTAAAATTAAATAAGAAAAAATCATTGATAATCGATGTAGGAAGTAATGATGGAGTTGCATTAAAACCATTTTTAGACCTAGGTTTTAAAAATGTACTTGGTATTGAACCAGCAAAAAATTTGTCAAAGCTTGCGAACAAAAATAAGATTAAAACTTTTAATGGTTTTTTAGAGAAAAAAAATCTTAAAAAAATCAAAAAAAATGCAGATTTAATTCTTGCTTCAAACGTTTTTGCTCACTCTGATAAACTAAAAGAAATGACTAATTGTATGCTCATACTTTTAAGCAATAAAGGAACAATTATTATTGAAGTACAATATTTGATGAATACTTTAAAAGATTTAACATTTGATAATATTTATCACGAACATTATAACTACTGGTCTTTAACATCCTTAGTTAACTTTTTTAACCAATTCAATGCAAAAATAATAAAATCAGAGCGTGTAGATACTCATGGAGGTTCACTAAGGATTTATATAAAAAAAGATAAAAAATCAAAAGTTGATAACAGTGTAAAAAAAATGCTCAAAGAAGAGGAAAACTTTGGAATCAAGAAATTTAAAACTTATCAAGATTTTGGTGAAAAAGTTTACAAAATAAGAGAAAATGTAAGAAGAAATATAAAAAATTTAAAAGAAAAAAATAAATTGATAATCGGATATGGCGCTCCAGCTAAAGCAACCACTGCTCTAAACTTCTTTGGTATATCAAATGAAATTGATTTTATTGTTGAAGATAATAAATTAAAACATAATAAATTTTTACCAGGAGTGCAAATACCTATACACAGCAAATCTAAAATAACAAATAATGATAATACGCTTATTGTGTTAGCGTGGAATTTTTTCAAAGATATTAAAGAAAATAATTTAAGTCTTTCAAATAATATAATTAATATAAAAGATCTAGAAACTAATGAGTAATTAAGTCTTTCCAAATTTCAAAAATATTTCTTATATTCTCAAAAAAATAATTTAAATAAAATTCTGATATAGGAAATAGCTCAATCACATAATCTTGTATAAAAAATAAAAGTCTTGAAATAAAAATAATTAGAACAATAAATAATATTAATGAACTATAAAAACCAAAAGACACTTTCTCTTTTTTTATAGATTTTGTAGATTTTTGAGTCTTTTCATCATTTATTTTTATTCCATGTTTCTTTGCTAAGTATTCTGGAGAATATAAGCTTATTTCTCTAGTTTTTTTATTTGTATTTTTTTTTATTTTTTTTACTTTTGATGTTTTTTGAATATCAGGCTTAGAGCTTGTTTTTACCGAATCTTTTTTAACTTGTTTTGTGGGAAATTGCTTCCATTTATTTCCACATGATCCGCATTGCACCATTCTTCCGGAAGAAGTAATCGCATTATCCGGGACAACAAATTTTTTGCCACATGAGTTACAATTTAAAATCATAATTTCTTAATAATACTGCTATTTATATAAATTACACTACAAATTAAATACTTTTTTACTTTATAAAGTTTTTATTGTATATCTCGGTTTTATTTAATATGGGCGGTTAGCTCAGTTGGTAGAGCATCTCGTTTACACCGAGAGGGTCATAGGTTCGAGTCCTTTACCGCC
>MDSV01063667.1_pt1 | contig 10051 bp, 7 predicted proteins | sample 810851 | NCBI WGS metagenome assembly MDSV01 (sample SAMN05326640, study PRJNA326480) | marine metagenome | isolation source: seawater | place: Atlantic Ocean: North East | collected 2012
AAAGACACCCTAATAGGGTTGTTGAAATTAGTAAAACAATAGTTATATCTAACATTTTAATTGGACTCCGTATAACAATCCTCAAATTCGTTAACCGACATTTTACATGCTCCCGTAGGACATTTTTGAGCACACATACCACACCTTATACATTTAAGAGGATCAAATAACATCACTGATGCATCTTCCTGAGCAACTGCTTGGTCTCCAAACTCCATTTCGGACAAAATCTTTAAATCCTCCCCGCCATCAACATTATCTAATGTTTTCATTGATAAACAATATGAGGGACAAACATCAACACAACCTCCGCATAAAATGCAAATATCTGCTTCAAATGTAGGGTGAATATGACATTCTAAACACCTACCAGCTTGTTCTTTTGCTTCAGCTTCTGCATACTCTAAGGTTGAATTAAATTCAGGATCTTTGGCTGGTTCAACGTGCAGTTCTTTTCTTTCTTCTCTTTCTTCATCAACGTACTCAGATGTTCGACCATATTCATTTAAATCAGTAAATTCAATATTACGTGTCAATTTTAAAGGTTTTTTATCAAAAAGATGTGCATGAATTCCTTGAGCAGCTCTACTACCTGATTCAACCGCATTTATAAAAAGTTTTGGTCCAAGCGCAATATCACCACCACAAAAAACATTTGATTTCGTTGTTTGTAATGTATCATTATTTGTAACCTCTATAAGGCCTTGTGGAGTAATATTAACTCCTGATCCGTCAAGAAAAGAAAGATTAGATTTTTGTCCAACTGCCATAAATACTGCATCGCCTTCAATTACTCTCGATTCATCTTCAAACTCTGGTGAAAATTTTCCATTTTCATCAAATACTCTTTTAACTTTTTTTACTCTTAATCCTACAACTTTATCATTTTCAATAATAATTTCATCAGGTCCCCATCCATCATTAAATATAACACCTTCTCTTCTTCCACCCACTCGCTCATCTTCAGAACCAGGCATTTCGCCTAAATGTTCTCTTTCTAAACATGCTAAATTAACTTCAGGAGCTGCACATCTTAAAGCTGATCGGGCAACATCAAAGGCAACATCACCACCACCTATAACAATTGTTCGTGTTTTAGATAAATCCCATCTTTCACGCATATTAAAATCAAATAAAAACTCAAGTCCTTTGTGAACGGCAGGATGCTCATAATTACCAATAGGAATAAATCGACCTTGAGATAATCCTACACCAATAAAAATTGCATCATGCTTTTCTTCTAATTCTTCAAAGGTAATATCAACTCCAACATCAACATTGTGTTTAACTTCAATATTTTCGAACATCTCGATTGAAGCTAATTCATTTGCTACTACTTTTCGAGATAGCCTATTTATTGGAACGCCCTGAACAAGCTGACCGCCAGACTTTTCCCATCTTTCATAAATTGTTATACTATATCCTAGTCTAGCTAAATCATGGGCACATGTATATCCCGCACACCCACCACCAATTATCCCAACTGATTTTCCATTCATACCAGGATTCAAAGATCCTGGTGCAATAGAATAAGTCAGGGGTGTTATTAGATCCCCCGTTTCAGGACCTCTTTTATCAGTCAAAAAACCTTTGATATTCCTTATTACTACAGCCTCATCTACATCCGAACGTCTACAGCCTTTTTCACAAGGAGCACCGCAAACTTTACCACATATAGAAGCAAAGGGATTTGTAGCTCGTGATATCGCATATGCCTTTTCATAATCTCCGGCAACAGTTGCTAAAAGATAACCTCTAGCATCCGTTTTTACTGGACATGAATTTCTGCAAGCTACTTCAGCTTCATAATAATCATGAGTTGGTAATTCAACTTTTACTTTGTTAATTTTTTTTATCAATTTCTCTCCGAGATTAATCGTACCAAATTACTCCTATTTGGTTTTTTTTAACTCACTAACAATTAATACGTATTTTACATCTATATATTACAAAGGAAAAGCATTAATTGATATTTTTATACCGATATTTTTAGATCTAAAAAAAAATAAATCTTTATCTAGTAATATATTAAAAATAACATTAGTTTTGACTTTATCTACAAAATGTAGATTGTTCAAATTATATGAATAAGTATTGTGCAAATAACTTTTACAAAAGTTATTTTTTGAAACATAGAGCTAAAAGCTCAGGAGAAATATTAAATGTCAGATCAAATCGAAACAGGAACAGTAAAGTGGTTTAACGACGAAAAAGGTTATGGATTCATAGCTAGGGAAAATGGAGATGATGTATTTGTTCATTTTTCGGCTATCAATGCTGAAGGTCGTAAAACACTATTAGAAGGTCAACAAGTTAATTTTGAAGTCGAAACAGGACAAAAAGGTCCTCAGGCTAGTCATGTAACTGTTGTTGGCTAATCTTTAGTTCAACGTCTATATATACGCTAAATAATTTTATTTTTTTTGCAATGTAAGTTCCTTGTAAATCGTCTTTACAAAATATGATACTTATTATATTTTGTAATATGCTTTGCATATTATTAGTATCAAAGTATTGAGGAGAGTATATTTGGAATGATGTTAAATAAAAAACATTTTAAAATAAAATTTTGTTTAATTGTACTGCTGTGTTTGTCCAATTCTTATTCGCAGCAACTTGAAACTCAAACTTTAAATAATAATTTTAGAGTAATTCTACCTGATAATAACAATCCCAATGATTTTAAGGTCATTGAGTGGTCTACTAATCTTGTAGATTGGGAGTTAGTTGCGAGAAACTATGGATATAACTGGCAAAATACATTTCCTAGTACTGAAACTTTAGGAAATGTTAATGTAGGATTAAGTGACTATCAGTACTATGAAAAAAGTCTGGATAACGAAAAAGTTTTTTTCAGACTTTCAACAAATTCTGTTAGTTCATTAAGTGACTCTCATATTATTTCACGATTTCTTCAGCAAGCAACGTTTGGTCCTACACTTGATGATATAAATAATATACAAAATATTAATAGTAATATCGGTACAATTCCATCAAATGCAGGTTTGTTAAATCAACCTTACACTGCTTTTAAAAATTGGATCTCAAATCAAGTTGATACCTCAATTACACCAATAAGTTCACACAGAGCTTATTTTAGAGAACGTAGTAATCCACAATATGTTAATCAAAATAATTCTAAGCATGGAACAAGTCTTTACGAAGTTGGACATGATTCATCTATTGGAATTGTTTTCGACTATACGGAATCGGATAATGAATTTTGGCCTGACCAACAATCTCATGGACAAATGGCAAGTACAATGACCACTCAAAATGGAAAGGTATATAATTATATTGAATGGATATCAGGAGATTTTTATGGAAATAATTCACAAAATACATCTTATATCGAAGAATCAAGATACAATGATTGGCTAGCTAATGTTGATCAAAATGGTAATCCTAATACATATAATCCTAATGATACCGAAGGAATTAAAGGAGATGCTAAAAAGAAGATTTGGTATAAACTTGCCATCGATGCTCCTGATCAATTGCGGCAGCGAATGGCATGGGCTCTTAGCCAAATTTTAGTTGTGGGAGAAGCAGGAAATATTCATCCACAAAATAATGAAAAATGGTTAAAATATTATGATATTTTCGTAAGAAATGCTTTTGGCAACTATCGAGATATTCTTGAAGAGGTTACATATAGTCCACATATGGCCTACTATTTAACTTATGAAAAAAATCAAAAAGAAGAAAATGGAATTTTTCCGGATGAAAATTATGCAAGAGAAGTCATGCAACTTTTTACCATCGGATTGTGGGAATTAAATAATGACGGAACGTTTAAATTAGAAAACAATAATCTTATTCCTACTTATTCAAATGACGAGATTGCAGAGTTTGCTAAAGTATTTACAGGACTTGACAGACAACAGAATTATTCCGGAACAAATTACGAAGCACAATTTGGTCGTGATGTCATAGATGATGTTAGAATTGTCAATAACTGGCATGATTTTTCCCCAAAGATTGATTTAGATGGAAACACTTTTTCTAATTACTCAACTGTTGAAAATATGTGGGGAGGAACACCTAATACTTGGTATTTACAAATGAACCAAAGCGACCCAGAAAACTATCCGTTAATTTATGATGGAAATAATGCTGATGTAAGAAATGACATTGATTATGTTCTTGATCATTTATTTAATCATCCCAATACACCACCATTCATTGCAAAAAGATTAATACAAAGGTTTACCTCATCTAATCCGTCTCCAACTTATATTGAGGATGTTGCAAACGCATTTATTTCAGGATACGATATTTATGGTAATGGTAATGGTGGACGAGGAGATTTAAATGCGGTTATTCATGCAATACTTTTACACCCTGAAGCTCGTACCCCTTCTCTTTCAATTGATAATACATACGGTAAACTTAGAGAACCTCTGATTAAATTTATAAGTTATTCACGGTCATTTAACTTAACATCATTAAATACATACGGACTATATCCATTTGCTTATCTTTATGATAAAATTGGGCAAGAGCCTTACTTGTATCCAAATGTGTTTAATTTTTATAGACCAGATTTTCAACCATTAGGTGAGATTTTAAATAATAATTTGGAAGCACCAGAATTTCAGCCTTTTACCGATGTTACAGCTGTTGGTCTTCCAAATAGTATAAGATGGTTAATTTACCAAGGTATTAGAAGAGACTCGAACGATACTGGAATTGGACAAAGGTGGTACTCTCAAGGTAATTTAGATTTAAGTTATGAAATTTCTATTGCGTATAATAATGATACATTAATAGATCATTTGGATTTATTATTAACTGCTGGACGATTAACAGAAAATAATAAACAGGCAATCAAAAATCATCTTCAATCAATTTCTGGAAATTCTTACTCTAATCGAGAGCAAAAAGTAAAAGACGCATTGTGGCTATTTTGTATCCTTCCAGAATTTAATTCGTTATATTAGGAAAAATTATGAATATGAATAGAAGAAATTTTATCCAAAGAAATTGTGCGGCTATAGGAACAGCTTCGATTTCGTCTACTTTATTTTCTTTACGAATGACAGCGGGAGCTACAACAAATGTTAGTGGTTATAAAGCGTTGGTTTGCCTTTTCCTGAATGGAGGAAATGACTCGTATAACATGCTTATCCCCTACACAAATGATAATAATGGATATCAAGGTTATTCTTCTGCAAGAGGCGGTGTAGGTACTGATGCAAGTGGATTTAAAAGCAATAGCGCTGGAGCAAGAGCATTGGCAATTCATCGTTCAGCATTATCAAATACTATTCTCAATAGTGTCAATAATCAACCATCTTCCCAATATGCTATCCACCCCCGTTTTCCATTTCTTCAACAACAGTTTAATCAAGGAAATTTGTCATTTGTTGCTAATGTAGGAACTATGGTTGAGCCATTAACTATACAAGATTGGAGAAATGTTGGAACATCTCAGCAAAATAAAGAAATTCCAGTAGGTTTGTTCTCTCATCCAGACGCAGTAATGCATTGGCAAACTGTAGTTCCTCAAGTTAGAGGGGCAACTCCCAAAGGATGGGGAGGAAGATTAGCAGACGTTATGTCTCAAGCAAATTTAAATGGTTCTGTAGGATTAAATATTTCACTAGCAGGAAATAATACGCTTCAACTTGGAAATTTAACTGTTCCTTATGTAACAACTCCTAATGGAGCCATTACGTTAAATCAATATTCTGATAATTCCTTAAAAAATGCAGTTGATTCGATTTTAGCTAATTCTTACCCAAATATGTATAATAAAACCTTTTCCGAAAATAAAAAGAGATCTGTTGAGCTTGCCGAAATTGTAAAAACTGCAGTTGATGCACAAACTTTAAGTCAAAATATTCCTAACACAACAATTAGTAACACGAATCAAACTGCTGAACAATTAGCAGGAGTAATAAAAGTAATGAAAGCAAGAAATGTATTAGGTATGAATAGACAAATTTTCTTTGTTGAAAGGGGTGGATGGGATCATCACAATGAACTACTTGATGCACAAGGCGGAATACCCTATCCAAATAGCAATTTAGCTGATGGCTCAAATGGATTATTTTATGAGCTTAATGAAGCTCTTGACTTTTTCTGGAACGAAATTATTGCAGCAGGTTTAGAAAATGATGTCATGTTATTTACGGTTTCTGATTTTGGAAGAACTATGACATCAAATGGAAAAGGAACAGATCATGCTTGGGGAGGAAACCAATTTGTACTTGGAAAATCTGCTAACAATGGTGGATCTTTAAATGGTGGAGAAATTTTCGGCCAATACCCAATCCTTGATCCAAATAATAATGATCTAGACCTTGATGCACATAAAAATAAAAATAGAGGAAGAATGCTACCAACTACATCCGCTGATGCATATCTTTCAGAGCTAGTTTCTTGGTTTGGATTGGATTCTACTCAACTATCAACTGTATTTCCTAACGCAACAAAATTTTTCGATCCAATTGCTAACCCACATCCATTAGGAATGTTAGGTTAAAAAATGAAAAAAATAAATGTTGTTTTGTATGTATTACTTTCACTTAACTCTTTAGCTTTTTCTGATTACATTATTGAAGATTTTACAACAAGTCCTGACCCTTGGGGTTCAGCGAAATGGGATATAGAAACTAGTCTGAATGGATTATCGGCATCCAATCCATATTTATTAGTTGATGCTATTGGGTTAGCTCCAAAAAGAGGCGTAATCCTAAGAACTAATGACTCTTCATGGACAGGGGACTATATCTCTAGAGGAATTACTGGAATAGCTTTTGATGTCAGAAATATGAGTGATCAGGATTCTCTTCGTTTACGAGTTGCAATTGGGGATACTCAGAATCCAATGTCTGGAACATGGTTTGTTTCAAGTAATTTTGCTAACATTCATCCATCATCTGATTGGTCAAGTGTTTTTCTTCCAATTAACGAGAATGATTTATCAAAAGCAAGTAGTGCAATGAGTAACGGGTCACCAGGTCCTCAAAATTTTAATCAGGTAATGTCCAATGTTTTTGCTCTGAGAATTATATCACAAGGGGCTAGCGGAAATGCAATATGTGAGGATTATATTGGAGACACATTAATTGATAATATTCAGTTAATTCCAGAACCAAATACGGTTGGTTTGACCGTATTGGCAGGATTAATTTTAATCATGATAAAAAATCAAAAATCAGTACTAACATAAGCTTCTATCATTTTTTCATCATCAAAAATATAGTACCCCTTAAAGTAATCTTTTGATAGTAAACTTGGAAGCCAGGTAATATCATCTTCCCACATATTTTCATAAGGTATTTCATCTATTGGACACCAAAAAGGCTTGGCTTCATCAGTTTCTTTTGGAATTCCAGAATATGTATCTGTATAAAAAACATGTCCATGGATTGTTAATCCATCTACAAATTGAAAAAATAATTCCCCACCTTTATTAATATCTGATGGCTTAATACAAACTTCTTCAAATGTTTCTCGAATAGCGCATTCTTCTGGTGATTCGCCCTCCTCTATTTTTCCTCCAGGCGCATTAATTTTACCTTTACCTAATCCTGTTTTTTTGTGAATCAATAAGACTTCATTTTGATTGAATACAAATAATAATGTTGCCTTAATTTTTGGATTCCAATTATCCCAGTTTATATTTTTAATATTATTTTTCACTCTTTCCTTAGTCTAAAAATGTAGCTGTTACGAATGTATGATCTGATGGCTTATCTTTTTTTCTTGGATCAAGATCAATTTCACAATTAGTGCATTTTTTTGTTAATTCATCTGTAGTTAATACATAATCAATTCTCCAACCAATATTTCTAAGAATTGCGTCCTTCACACGATAATCGTAAAAAGAATATATTTCTTTGTCTTTATTAAACTTTCTAAATAAATCAACAAAACCCAGATCACAGGTATCTAAAAAAGCTTCTCTTGCATCTATATGATAGCATGGATCATTTTTCTTTGTTTTTGGATTTGATACATCAATGGGATTAACTGCAATGTTCATATCTCCAATCCATGCAATAGATTTATTATCCTCTAAATATTTAGATATAAATTCCTTTAATCTTTTATACCATGAAAGTTTATATTTAAACATAATGTGATCAATAGCTCTGCCTTGAGGAATATATGTATTTATTACTAAAAACTTATTAAATTTGGCACAAATAAGTCTTGTCTTATCCGCTGGTCCCCCATCATCAAATCCTGAAATAATTTCAACAGGTTTCTCTTTAGAAATTATCGCCACGCCGTTATATGATTTTTCGCCTTCAAAACATACGTGATATCCCATTTCATTAAATATAGATTCAGGAAAATCTACATTCTGAACTTTTGTTTCTTGAATGCCAAGTACGTCAGGTTTATTTTCTTTAATCCAATCTATAATAATAGGAAGTCTAGATCTTATTGAGTTTGCATTAAATGTGGAAATTTTCATTTTGTTTTAATAAATTAATATGATTGTAAATTAACATAAATATTATGAGAATTGAACAACTAATTAAATTTTAAAAAGTATTATGATTGATAAAACAACAACAAATTTTATTCATGAGAAAATTGAAGCCGATTTATTATCTGGAAAAATAAAAAAAGTCATTACTCGTTTTCCGCCCGAGCCAAATGGACATTTACATATTGGACACGCCAAAGCAATTTTTCTAGATTTTGAAACAGCTAAAAAATATAATGGTGACTGCCATTTAAGATTTGATGATACAAACCCCGAAACAGAGGATGATGAATTTGTAAAATCAATTCAAAAAGATATTAAATGGCTTGGTTATGATTGGGGAAGGAATATCTACTGGGCATCTAATTATTTTGATCAAATGTATTCATATGCTGTGAAATTAATCCAAATGGGATGCGCCTATGTTTGTAATCTTAGTAAAGAAGAATTTAAAAATTATAGAGGAATTCCATCAAAAGATGGAAAAAATCCTCCAAATAGAAATATGAGTATTTCTGAAAATCTAGATATATTTGAAAAAATGAAGGATGGGGTATTTGAGGAAGGAGACTATGTGTTAAGAGCAAAAATTGACATGACTTCTCCTAATTTACACTTAAGAGATCCTGCTATATACAGAATTAAAAAAATATTTCATCACAATACAGGAAATAAATATAATATTTATCCTATGTACGATTTCGCTCATTGTATTGAAGATTCTATTGAAAATATAACACATTCTCTTTGCACATTGGAATTTGAAGTTCATCGTCCTCTATATGATTGGATTTTGGAAAAATTAGAACTTTATAAGCCTCAACAAATTGAGTTTGCGCGATTAAATATTTCATACATGGTAATGAGCAAAAGACTGTTAAGTGAATTAGTTGAAAATAATCACGTTAATAGTTGGGACGATCCAAGATTACCAACGATCAGTGGCATGAGAAGAAGAGGATTTTCTTCAGCAGCTATCATTGATTTTTGTAAAACAATAGGTTGTACAAAGTTTGATAGTTTAACTGAAATAGAGTTACTTGAAAATTTCGTTAGAAATGATCTCAATGAAAAATCTTTCAGAAGAATGGCTGTTTTAAATCCAATAAAACTTACAATTATTAATTATCCTAATAACAAAAAAGAAATATTAAAAATATTAAATCATCCTCATAATGATTCTCTTGGCTACAGAGAGGTTCCATTTTGTAATGAGTTATATATAGAAAAGGATGATTACATGGAGGATGCACCAAATAAATTTAAAAGATTTAGTATTGGGAAAGAAGTTCGTTTAAGAGGATCATATTGTGTAACTTGTAAAGAAGTAAAAAAAGATACCGATGGAAATGTTATAGAAATTCTATGTACTTATGATCCAGAAACTTTGGGCAAAAATCCTCCTGATGGCAGAAAAGTAAAAGGAATTGTGCATTGGGTTTCAGTTAAGGATTCGTCAGATGCGGAAATAAGAGTTTATGATCGATTATTTACTGTTCCTAATCCCCTTCATGATAAAAATAAAAACTTTAAGGAGTTTATAAATAAAAATTCTTTAAAAATAATAAAGGGGAAAATTGAGAAATCCCTTAAAATAGCCAA
>MDSV01101460.1_pt1 | contig 10050 bp, 10 predicted proteins | sample 810851 | NCBI WGS metagenome assembly MDSV01 (sample SAMN05326640, study PRJNA326480) | marine metagenome | isolation source: seawater | place: Atlantic Ocean: North East | collected 2012
GCACTATCCCTAAAGTTACCTTCGCCAGATGTTATCTGGCACCGCGTTCTTATAGAGCCCGGACTTTCCTCTCTTGTTTATTCAACAAAAGCGACTAATTAATTGTCTGGCAATAGTTTTATTAATGAAGAAAAGCTCTTAAATCAAGGGTTTATTTATACTTTTTTAGATAGATTTTGTGCAATATTTTGACATTCTTTATCAATAATACCGTTAATTAATTCTGGTCTATAACGTCTTTGAAAAGCTTTTATACATTTTTTAGATAATAATTTTTTGTCACTTTTAAAATGGTATCCAATTTTTTTCAAATTTATAAAAAATAATTTTTTTTCTTCACTTTTTAAAACCTTTAGTTTTCTAAATTTTCTTAATTTTTCAGATTTAAAATCATGCCAAATACCTAAGTTTTTTTTAGCTAATTCTTTCCACGGAAATTTTTCACCTGGATCTATTTTTCTTAATGGGGCAATATCAGAATGACCAACTAAATTAATCTTATTTATTTTATATTTTTTTACAAGAATTTTGCAAATTTTAACTAAACTATATAACTGTTTTTTTTTAAAACTTTGATAGCCAAATTGATGGCCTTTATTTACTAATTCAATGCCCAGTGAATTTTTATTTAAATTTTTAAAGCTTCTCCATTTAGACTTTCCTGCATGCCATGCAATTTTATTTTCCCTAACTAATCTATAAATTTTTCCATTTCTATTAATTAGAAAATGACTGCTTACTTTTGATTTTGGATTACAAAGTCTTTTTAAAGATTCTCCCTCAGATTGCATTCCTGTATAATGGATCACTATTACTTTTATTGAATTAATTGATCTTTTTTTTTTATCAAAGTTTGGGGAATAAATATTTTGTATTTTCATTCGTTATAAAATTATGGTATTAACAATTATACAACTTAATGTTGTATCAAATTTTAGCTAGTTATTAAAAAAAAATAATATATATAGTAATTTAATGATTAAAAAGCTCATATACATATCAATAATAACATTATTTTTGCAAGCAAACTTGGCCTTTGCGGGAAGTACTGGTAGTGAAGAATTAAAAAAATCAACCTCGGATGACACAGCAAGTGAATGTTTTGAGGGACTAAGTAGAGTTATGTTTAAGTTCAATCATGCTTTAGACGGTGCAGTGTTTGAGCCTGTGGCAAAAGGATATAGATCTCTACCGGTTGCTTTAAGAAAAGGAACAGGTAATGCAGTTGACAATTTGCGTTCTCTTTTAACTTTTACAAATAATATATTGCAGGGTGACTTTGCTAAGGCTGGAAATACAGCTGGAAGATTTACTATAAATACAACAATCGGAATTTTAGGAATATTTGACCCAGCAACAGCTTTGGGAATAGAAGATACAGGCAAAGAAGATTTTGGACAAACAATTGGTGCCTGGGGTTCTGGCAGTGGCTGCTATTTTGTTTTACCATTTTTAGGACCAACTACAGCAAGAGATGCCGTTGGTTTAGTAGGTAATATGTTTTTAGATCCTGTATATCAAATTACTCATAATACTGAAATAGCTAACAGAAGTTATTCAGAGCATAACTACTGGTATTATAGAGGAACAGGTTCTGTAGATTTTAGGGCAAAGAATATAGAATCATTTACAAGCCTTGAAGAAAATTCAATAGATCTTTATGCTTCTTTAAAAAGTTTGTACCTACAAAATAGAAATAAAAAAATCCAAAACTCTACTTCTACAATAGAAACCCAAGATGATAGCGATTGGGAAGAATTAAATACTGATTAATTTAAATAAAATTAAATTTTATGAAAAAAAAAATTTTCATTATATTTTTCATTTTTCTTCTTTTGCCAGAATTAAGTTTTGGCTACAGTAGTGACCCTAAACAATTTATTGCTGAAATAGTGGCGGAAGCTAAAAATATTCTTAAAGAGTCAAATACAAAAAAATATAAATCAAAAAAATTATCAGAAATGGCTTTACAAACAGTTGATATTAAAGGAGTTGGTTTTTATTCACTGGGAAAGTATAGAAAAAACCTCACTGATAGTGAGCTAGCAAAATATAATGAATTATTTCAAGAATATTTTTTAAAAAGTTTTACTTCAAGATTAATTGATTACTCAGACCCAAAAATTGATGTTCTATCAGCTGAGGTTTTAAATCCAAAATATACGATAGTTAAAAGTTTGCTACAGGGTACAGATAAAAGACCAGAAGTTAATATAGAGTGGAGAGTTTACACAAAAAATCCAGAAAAACCTTTAATTAGAGATTTAATAATAGAAGGTTTAAGCTTAGCAAGGACTCAGAAAGAGGAGTTTGCTTCTGTAATAGAATCTAATGATGGGGACGTTACAAAACTATTTACTACCTTAAAAAAGTTTGTAGCTAACAATAATTAAATTTATTTTGTGGAAGAAAAACAAAGAATTTTAAAAAAAGCAAATCAGGATAAATCAAGACCAGTTGCATTTGAGGATTCTTTTGGTGGAAGTGAAAATCAATTAAGATTTTTATTAAAATATCTATCAAATGAAGATTTGCAAGATATAAATCTAATTTTAAATAATGCAAATCACGATTTAATAGAAAAAGATAAGATTAATATTCTATGGATGCAACATTTTGTAAACCAAGAAGAAGCAAAAAATTTAGCATCAAAAGACTTTTTAAATAAATTAGACTATATAGTATTTAATTCAAATTGGAATTTTGAAAAATTCTATTACCAATTTAAAATACCTGAGAGTAAATGTATTGTAATTAAAAATGCTGTTGAAAAAATTGAATTTCATGAAAAGCCGAAAGACAAAATTAATTTAATTTATCATACTACTCCATGGAGAGGGTTAAGCCTATTACTGGAAGTTTTCAAAAATTTAAACTTAGATAACGTAGAACTAAATATTTGTTCTTCTACAAAGATCTATGGAAAAAAATTTAGTGAAAAATTTGATACGCAGTATGAAAATATTTTTAATGAATGTAAAAACACAAAAAATATCAACTATTTAGAATTTTTAGAAAATAAAAAAATAATAGAGTTATTAAAAAAGATGCATATATATTCTTTTCCTAGTATCTGGCCAGAAACAAGTTGCATTTCCGCAATTGAAGCTATGGCAGCTGGTTGTGAGGTGGTATCTACAAATTTAGGGGCTTTATTTGAAACATGTTCTCCTTTTGGCACTTTTGTGAGTTTTGACAGAAACTTTGAAAATTTAAAAAAAAAGTATGAAAAAAAACTTTTAAGTAGTATTAAAAATTATTGGTCAGAAAGTAATCAAAAAAAACTTAAGCTACAAAGAGAAACATTTAATACAGTTTATTCTTGGGATGTCAGATCTTTAGAGTGGAAAAGCTTTTTTAATGATGTAAGAAATGAAAAAAAATAAAAAACTATATTATTTTTCTTATTAAATCTCCAAATTTTCCTTTTTTAAATAAATCTTCTAAACCTTTTTCTGACAAAATATTTTGAAAATCTTTTCTAATTATAAATAATTGCGTCATTTCTTTACCCCATTTTTTTTCAAAAACTTTTGTGTATAAAGTATTTCTTTCTTCAATTTGTTCTCTATTTTCTCCACCATCCCAAGTTGATTTTCCATGAAAGTGGAGTAAATAACTATCTATTAAAAAATAAACCTCATGACCTTTAATTGCACATCTTATTCTGTAATCAATGTCTTCACCTCCACCTTTACCAAATGATGTATCTAGCTGACCAACATCACTTAAAATTTCATAAGGTACTTTAAAACAAAAAAAAGGCATTAATGGAGTTTGAAACCTTAAATTTGGTTTAAACCTTTCTTTATGTTTTAAAACAATGTTATCGAGCAAATCATAATTTTCATTAAATTCTCTAAAAGTCATAGTTGGTGTCAATTTCAAATTTTCGCAATCTGAGTTGTACGGGAATATTTGATTATTAACTGGTATGGATATATTTTTTAAATTCAACTTAATTGAACTAAACCAGTTTTTAGTAAAAATAATATCATTATTTAAAAAAATAAGATTTTTCTTTTTTTTAACAGCTTCGTCTATTACTTGATTTACATTTTCTGCAAAACCAAGTGGCTTTTTATTTTTAATTATTTTAACTTTTTTATAAGTGGAAAATTTATTTTCGTCTGCATAATCATTATTAATTAATAAAAATTCATCTTCGATTTCCAAATCAGTGTTTTTAAAAAATGAGGCAAGAGCATATTCTGTGTAAAAATTTGAACTTTTTAAAGTTACCATTGAAAATATATTTGCCATATTGATACCAATTTTTGGTGGGCCCGCCAGGATTCGAACCTGGGACCAATACATTATGAGTGTACTGCTCTAACCAGCTGAGCTACAGGCCCCCTATAATCTAAATTTGTTTTTACTAGGGTTTATGATTTGTTTCAAGAGTTTCAATTATTTTCTATAAATACCAGTTAGTTGGTTTTTTAGTGAGTTAATGGCTTCTGATCTTAAATTAGAATCTAAAATTTTTTTTTCTAATTCATGATTTCCTAATACACCATAAATCTCACCAAGCAAATTATAAATTTTTTCACTCTGTTCAAACTCTAGAGCAATCAAGAGAGCGTCTATAGCTGCATAATATAATTTATTTAAATATGAAATTTTCCCTCTTAAATATAAATAATCAGCACTTTTATTATACTCTTGTCCAAGTCTTGAAAGCTCAAGTTGTGCTTCATCAATCTTTTCTTCAGTAACTAGTTTTTCTATTAAAATAAGCCTATCTTTATTCATGAGTTAATTTTGATAAATAATTCTTCTTTAAGTTGATTTTTATAGTTTTTCCACCATATTTTACATTCATTTTTTTTTTCAAGAACTCTTTTTTCATTCCATTCTTTAATCAAATTTTTCGCTTCTATCCACTTATCGACTTTTATAAATGGGTTATTTGGAAATAATCTATCATAATACTTAAATGCATTTTCTACGATAGGTATACATTCACACTCTAAAGCTTCATAAATTCTATATGTTTCGGGGTGAAAAAAACCATTTGGACAAGGTATAAAATCTGTAGAAGATAATATCTTGCTCATTTGTTCTGTATTAATAATCTTTTCATTAAATCGATTTGTTTTATGACAAAATGATGGTTTAATTTCTGAAAACTGAAATAATATATCATGTCTGCTAGATCTGTGTGGAGTACCAATAAAAGCCCATTTATATTTTTTATTTTCACTATTTTCACTATTTTCATAAAATTGTACACCAGACTTATATCCAATAGGTAAACAACTTATCTTTCTATTATTAAAAAATCTATTTAAACAAAAAGACCTCCAAACAAAATCAAAACTTTCATAGATTTCATTTAAATTATTAATTCCAGTTTCATCGCCAAGATGAATAAGAAATATTTTAGAACATACTTTTTTTAATTTACTATAAAATTCAAATTTTTTTTCTATACTAGAATCAACAATTATTAAAATATCATTATTTTTTACATCATTTTCACTATTAATTAGTTTAAAATTAATTTTTTTTAAAACTTCAAAAATCCACTTATCAGAATTTTTTTGGTGATAAATGCCCCAATTATAATCTACTTTTTCTTTAAGATTTTGTTTATCTGTTTTAGGTATTACTTGATTTTGTGTATTCCAAAGTAATTTAATCATTGGAGATCAAATTTTTATTTTTCTAAGAAACTTTTTAAATGTTTAGATCTACTTGGATGTTTAAGTTTTCTAAGTGCTTTAGCTTCAATTTGTCTTATTCTTTCTCTAGTTACTGAAAATTGTAGACCAACTTCTTCTAGGGTATGATCTGTATTCATCCCTATTCCAAAACGCATTCTTAAAACTCTTTCTTCTCTTGGGGTTAAAGTTGCCAATATTTTTGTAGTAGATTCTCCTAAATTTGATCTAATTGATGCATCAAGAGGCTGTAAAGCATTTTGATCTTCAATAAAATCTCCAAGGCTACTATCTTCTTCATCTCCAACTGGAGTTTCTAGTGAAACTGGTTCTTTGGAAATTTTTAAAACTTTTCTAACTCTATCTAAAGGCATGGCTAATTTTTTTGCTAACTCTTCTGGTGTTGGCTCTCTTCCTTGTTCACTTAAAATTTGTCTAGAAGTTCGAACTATTTTATTAATAGTTTCTATCATATGAACAGGTATTCTAATTGTTCTCGCTTGGTCAGCAATGGATCTTGTAATAGCCTGTCTTATCCACCATGTGGCATAAGTTGAAAATTTATATCCTCTTTGATATTCAAACTTATCTACCGCTTTCATAAGACCTATGTTTCCCTCTTGTATTAAATCTAAAAACTGTAATCCTCTATTTGTATATTTTTTTGCAATTGATATTACTAATCTTAAATTAGCTTCTACCATTTCTTTTTTAGCTATTCTTGATTCTCTTTCACCTTTTTGTATTTTGCTTACTAAAGTTTTAAATTCGTTAACTGGTAAGCCAATTTTTTTACTAAACTCTATTAATCTTTCTCTAACCTCGTTGCACTCTTTTTTCTTTTTTTTAAAAAAATTTCTCCAAGTAGGATTTTCGTTTAAAAAGGTTTGAAAATTAGGATTAATCTCGTTTCCAATATAATATTTTAAAAATTCATCTCTAGATATTTTATTTCCTAATGCTAATCTCATTAAATAACCATCCAAAGCAACTATTTTTTTATTTTCTACATAATGTGCTTCTACTAAAATTTCTAACACTGACGGATTTAATTGGAGTGATTTTATTTTCTCAATAATATCAGTTTTTGTTTTTATATAACTTGTTTCTTTGGCTCTGGTAAATTGTTTGGCTTGAAGCGCGCAATCAAGTTTTTCACTTTGGTACTTAAGTAATTTAGTATAATTCTTACAAAGTTCATTAATAGTTAATATTACCTGAGGTTTAATTTCTTCTTCCATTGCTGCGAGAGATGGATTGAATTCATCTTCATCAGAATATTCATCATTACTTTTTTCATTTTTATTTTTTTCATCAGACTGATCTTTTGTATTTTCTTCTGTTTTTTCTAATTTAACATTTTTTTTATTTTTTGATTTTGATGAATCTAAATTGCCTTCAGATTCTGAGTCAATATAAGTAGCATCTATATCTATAATTTCTCTAACTAATAATTCATTTTGTTCTAACTTATCTCTCCATTCAAATACTTTTTTAGCCGTTATTGGACTTTGCATTAAAGAATTAATCATTACATTCTTTCCAGCCTCAATTCTTTTTGCAATTGCAATTTCACCTTCACGAGAAAGAAGTTCTACACCACCCATCTCTCTTAAATACATTCTTATGGGATCATCGCTTTTATCTTGTACGACTGCCTTTTCTCCGTCAGCTTGGGATGACTGTCTCTTTTTTAACAATCTATAATCTGTTTTTTTTTCAACTAAACAGATTTTATTATCAAAAATATATAAAAAAGCTTTTTCAATATTTTCATTACTAAAATGTCTTTTTCCAAGTGATTTTGTTAATTCTTCAAAGGTTATAAATCCTCTATGAATACCTTTGTCTAACAATCTGTTAAACGACTTGGTTATTAATTTTTCTGATGTATTTTTCATTTCTATTAATAGATCGAGAATTTATATATAGTAATTTAATAAATAAAATCTATAGCTTATTTACCCACTTTTTAACTGATTTCTGAGTGATAAAAGTTCTGAATACAGTTTTTCGTCAAGATTCGATGAAACTTTATCCTCTAAAAAATCTATTTTTACACGTAACTCAATAGCTTTTATTTCAGAAAGTATTTCGTTAAACATCAATAATATTTCTGCATCACTTTTGTTTTTATAAATTATTTTAATTGGAGCGTTAGCATTTACCAACTTTATTAAATTTTCAAATTTCTTATCAAAATCTTCCAATACTAATTGTTCTCTATTAAAAAAATTTTCATCTAATAAATAGTTAACTAAACTTTTTCTAAACTCATTCATTATATCATCAGAAAAATTTATATCGGAAATTATTTCAATATTTTTTCTAAAAATATTTAAATTATTCATTACAAGAAATAAAATAGAAAATTCTTTTAATTCTTTTTGTTCAAATTTATTTCTTTGTTTACTTAATTCTTTTGTTTCTTGTAAAGGATTTGATTTTTTTCTAAATTTAATAAAGTTATTTTTCTTATAATTGATATTAGGTGTAAGCTCATTTATTTTATTAATAAAATTATCAAGAAAATACTTAGCTAATGTTTTATCTCTTAAATCGTTACAAAGTGCTTTTATTTTTTTTTCAAAAATTGTTAATGATTGTGGATCATTTTTATCTACATTTTGATAATAGGTATCCCATATAAAATCTTGAATATTTATTTTTTTTTCAGCAAATTTTAAAAAAGACTCCTTTCCTTTTTGATTAATATATGCATCTGGATCTAAATTTTCAGGTAATGTTAAAAAATAAATATTAGAATCTGGCTTCATTAATGGAAATAATCTTTCTGCTGCTCTCAATGCTGCTTTTCTTCCACTGTCGTCACCATCTAAACATATAATTGGGTTTTTAAAAAATCTCCAAATTAAATCTATTTGTCTTTCTGTAACAGCGGTCCCTAAATTCGCAACAACATTTTGAATACCAAATTTATGTAAATTAACAACATCCATATATCCTTCAACAATAAAAACTTCGTCATTTTTATTTTTATTCTCTCTGGCTTCACTAATATTATATAAATTATTACCTTTTTTATAAAATTCTGTTTCTGGAGAATTTATATATTTTGAAAATGAATTTTTTGATAAAGTTCTACCTCCAAAAGCAAGTATTGATCCATTCAAACTTTTTACTGGGAAAATAACTCTACCTTTAAATCTATCATTATATTTTTTTCTTTTATCATCAAAATAATAAATACCTGAAGTATTAATTTGTTTTTCGTCAAAATCTTTTATTAACATTTCATGAAAGTTTATTTGTGTTGGAGCATATCCAATTTTAAAAAAAATAATTTCTTTTTTAGTTATTTTTCTTTTGTATAAGTATTCAAGTACTTCAGGATATTTACCACTTAATAATTCTTCATGACAAAAATTTGAATATTTTTCTAAAATTGATTTATAAATTTTCCATTTTTTTTCTTTTTCTTCATCTAATTTAGTAAATCTATAAGGTTGTAATCCTGCATCAGAAGCTAATGTTCTAACTGCCTCACCAAATTTATAATTTTTAGTTTTCATTAAAAAATCAAAAATATTTCCATGTTCTGCTGAGCTAAAACAATGATAAAAACCCTTTTCGTCATTAACAGTAAATGATGGCGTCTTTTCGTTTGAAAAAGGTGATAGTCCTATAAATTCTTTACCACGTTTTTTTAATTTAACTGATTTACCAACTACTTGAGATACTTTTAATCTAAGTTTAATTTCATCAAGATATTCTTTTGGATACTTCATTAATTTAATAAACCCTTAATTATTATGCTAACTTTTGAGAAATCAATCGAGTCAGAATATTTTTTTTTTAATAAGCCCATGATTTTTCCCATATCTTTAATGCTTGTTACTTCTAATGACTTTATAACTTCTTCACATATTTTTTTTGTTTGTTCTTCACTAAGCTGTTTAGGTAAAAACGAATCGATGATTTTAATCTCGGACTCTTCTATATTTAATAAATCTGACCTGCCGCCCTTTTTATATAATTCTGCGGAGTCTTGTCTTTGCTTCTTCATTTTTCTCAAAATTTTTATAATTTCGTCATCTTTAACGTTTTCTCTATTTTTCCCTGTCCTGTTAGCTATATCTTTATCTTTAATAGCTGACAAAACTAAACGTAGGGTAGAAACTAGAGTTTTATTTTTGCTTTTTAAAGCGGAATTAAACTGTTCGTTTATTTTATCTCTTAATGTCATGAATTATAAAAATATTAATTTACTTTACTAACTAAGTTTCTTCAAAAGAAAAAAATTCTATCTTGACGAGATAAAAACTTTTTCTTATGTTGCGCCAAATCAAGTTTTATAGTAAAAGCCTTTAACTCATGAGTTGTATTTGGTAGCAAAAACAAATTTAACCCATACATCAAAAGA
>MDSV01181990.1_pt1 | contig 10050 bp, 9 predicted proteins | sample 810851 | NCBI WGS metagenome assembly MDSV01 (sample SAMN05326640, study PRJNA326480) | marine metagenome | isolation source: seawater | place: Atlantic Ocean: North East | collected 2012
AACTTTTTAGTATTAAAATAAAAAAACAAAATTTAAAAAATTTAGAGAGGCTTAAAAAAGGTTGCGGATATAATGGTTTACTTAAAAAAAAAGTAATGAGAGCGTTTAATTCACATTTGGTGAATTATAATTCTAATTGGCGAATGATAAAAAAAATGCTCAATAGAATCTCATCAAAAAATTTTAGAAACAAATTGTTAGACGAAAAAAAACAAGGTTATGTCTTAACTTGGCATTGTGTAGACCATGTAAATTACAAAACAAATCCAAGGAGAAGAGAGATTGGATACGGTAAAATATTTAGATTTTATAAAAATTTTATAAAAAAAACAAAAGTTAGAGATAAAATTGGTTTTCACTTTCATCCAATGTCTACTTATGCTGAAGCGCATAGAAATGCAACTTTATGGTTGAGGTCTGATAATCTTCATCAAATTATTTGTAGAAGAATTATCGACGAACAATGGTTTCCGGTTGCAAATAGAGCAGGTTTCCATGTGGAAAGACCTGATAGTCATATGTTTTTAGAGCAATTTATTCCCTTTGATTTATCAAATACAAATAAAAAAGAAAAATCTAGTGGAGATCCAGCAACTGACGCTGCCGGTTGGGATTGGCGCAGATCCACTTTCAATTGGGAAATTTATAACCCCAGCCATGACGATTATCAGAAAAAAGGCGATTGTAGAAGATATATTGGAAGAGTTTTGTCAATAAACAACAGAACAGAGTCAATCGATCAAAGAGAGGTGAACAAAGCTTTTAAGAGAGCTAACGATGGGAAGAGAACATTACTTGCAGTAACAAGCCATGATTTTAGAAATATGGAGTTTGAAATAGAAGAATTTAGATCATTGATCTCTAAAGCAAAAAAGAAATATCCTAAAGTAAAGTTTTATTTTACTGATACAGTTTCAGCTTTCCAAAAAGCACTTAACATAAAGAATAGTTCTAAGGATAAAATTAGATTAAAGATAGAAAAAATAAAAAATAATAAATTTAGAATTAAAACATTGCAAGGTAAAGTTTTTGGACCTCAACCATTTTTAGCAATAAAATTTAAAAATAATAGATACTTTCATGATAACTTAGATTTTAGCATGAAAAAAAATGAATGGTATTATACTCTGGGCCCAGATACTGTTAATAAAAAAGATTTAAAAATAATTGCTGTTGGTGCAGCAGACGTAAAAGGAAATTATCATACAACTAGGATCGAATTTAAATGAGTAAAAATAATAATTTTATTATTGTCATGTATCACCATGTAAGAAAGAAAAACGAAAAGTTCTATCCTAAATTAAAGTCTTTAGATTTTAATATCTTTGTAAAACAATTAGACTACTTACAAAAAAAATATCATATTATAAATCAAGAAGATTTATGTGATTTTTTTATAAATAAAAAAAAATTTAATAAAAAATTATGTATGCTAACATTTGATGATGGATATATAAATCATTTCAATAATGTTTATCCAGAGTTAAAAAAAAGAAATCTTCAGGGATTTTTCTTTCCTCCTTCAAAAGCAATAATTTCAAAAAAACTTATGGACAGTAATAAAGTTCATATTCTTTTAGCATCAAAAGTAACTATAAAAAAACTAAATGTAGAATTAAAAAAAATTTATAGTGAGCTCAATATTCAAAACAAAACTAAGATGAGTTTTGAAAACTTAGAAAAAAAATATAAAAAGCCTTTCGGTTTTGACAAACCAGAAGTAATTTTATTTAAAAGGGTAATGCAATTTGTAATTCCATTAAACTTACGAAATAAAGTTTTTGATAAGCTCTTTAAAAAATTTATAAAACACAATGAAAAAGCTCTAGCCAAAAATTTATATATTACATTAAATAATGCAAAAGAAATGGTTGCTAATGGGATGTTTTTTGGAAATCATTGCTTTAACCATTTATGGTTAGAGCATGAGAGTAAGAAAAAACAAGATTATGAAATTACTCAAGGTTTAAAGTTTTTAAAAAAAATTGGAATGAATCTCAATAAATGGATTATGTGTTATCCGTATGGTTCATATAACAATAACACCCTTAAAATTTTAAGGAACAAAAAATGTTTTATTGGGTTTACCTCTTTAAATAAGGCATTTAACCAAAAAAAATATTCGAGATTTGAAATACCAAGAATTGATTGTAACAATGTCTTTGAATACTAAACACAACGGAAAGATGAATATATTGATAACAGGCGGTTTTGGCTACGTCGGAAGTAAACTGTGTAAACATCTCTCCAAAAACGGTCACAATATTTTTATTATAGACAATTTGTTACAAAAAAATTTTAATAGAAAAATAATAAATAGAAAAACAAAATTTTATAAGATCGATGTCAATAATTACAAAAAACTTTCTGAAAACTTCAAAAAAATTAATTATGACATTGTCATTCATTTGGCTGCAATAGTTGGGGATCCGGCAAGTAAAAAATATCCTGGACTTACAAAAAAAACAAACTTTTCTGCTTCAAAATTTTTATTTAATTTATGTAAGAAAAATAATGTGAAAAAATTTATTTTTTTTTCGACATGCAGTAATTATGGTTTATCTAAAAGTAGTAAACTACTTAATGAAAGATCGCCTTTAAAACCTTTGTCAATTTATGCAAAGACAAAAGTTGATTTTGAAAAATTTTTGTTAAAAGATAAGAGCAAAATTTCTAAAATAATTTTAAGAATATCTACTTTGTACGGTGTCTCGCCTAGGATGCGGTATGATCTAACTATAAATGAATTTACCAAAAATTTATTTCTAAAGAAAAAACTTAATGTTTTTTATGCTGATACTTGGCGGCCATATATTCACCTTAATGATTTATCAAAAATAGTTATTTATTTTCTTCATTCCAAAAATAGTTTTACCACCAAGGTGTTTAATGCTGGGGTGAATGGAGAGAATTATACGAAAAGAGATATTTGCAATGAATTAATAAGACACCTACCATATTCATCATCATTGATTAGATACACTGAAATTTCTTTTTTCGATAAAAGGAATTACAGAGTTGATTTTTCTAAAATAAAAAAATTAGGTATCAAAAGTAACTTCAATTTAAGGAAGGGTATCAAAGAAATAATAGATGACCTTAAAAAAAATAAATCTAGGAGAAAATTTAGTAAATTATACTCTAATTCGTAAATGAAAAAAAAATTAGAAATTGTTAAAAAATTAAAATCAGTATTAGGAAGAAAGAAAACTATTGTTCTTCATGAGCCTGACTTAGATTTAGTTGATTTGAGACATCTTAGAAGTTGTTTTAAATCTGGAATGATTTCCACTGTAGGGGATTACGTCAAAAAATTTGAAAATGAAATTAAAAATATTACAAAATCTAAATATATAATTTCAGTAAGTAATGGAACTATCGGACTTTTTATTTCTTTGAAAGTAACGGGAGTTAAATCAGATGATGAGGTTTTAATACCAGCCGTCTCCTTTGTAGCTACAGCAAACGCTGTGGCTCATTGTAATGCCACTCCCCACTTTGTAGATATTGGAGAAACAGATCTTGGAATTGACCCAATTAGATTGGACGAATATTTAAAAAAAAATACATACATGAAAAAAAATAATTGTTTCAATAAAAAAACAAAAAAACCTATCAAAGCTATAATACCTGTCCATGTTTTTGGTCATCCTTGTAACATAAATAAGATTATAAAAGTTTGTAAAAAATATAAAATTCGAGTGATTGAAGATGCGGCTGAAGGCATTGGAAGTTATTTACAAAATAAACATGTGGGAACTTTTGGCGATGTGGGAGTATTTAGTTTTAATGGAAATAAAATTGTGACTACTGGTGGAGGGGGTGCAATAGCAACAAATAATGTCTCTATTTATAAAAAAATTAAACATCTTTGCACAACAGCAAAAATTAATCATCCATGGAAGTATTTACATAATGAAATTGGTTACAATTTTAGACTACCCGCTCTTAACGCAGCACTGGGTTATTCTCAATTACTTAAAATTAATAAATTAAGACAGAAAAAATTCAAACTGTATAAAATTTATAAAAAACTTTTCGCAAAGACAAAAGAAATAGAAATCTTAGGATCTCCAAAAAATTGTCAAAGTAACTTTTGGTTGCAAACTATTGTTTTATCTAAGAAAGCTGCGAATTTAAAAACTCAAATTATTAGAGATTGTCATTCTTCTGGTCTTAAAGTGAGACCTCTTTGGGATCTGATTTCATCTTTTAAAATGTATAGAAAGTGTCCAAAAATGAACTTAAAAAATTCAAAATTAGCATATTCTAGAATTATTAATTTACCAAGCAGTAGCACAATTTTAAAATGAGAAATAAAATAAAAATAATTTTATTCGGCGCTGGTGGTCATGCGGTTTCTGCTATAGATGTTATAGAAAAAACAAAAAAATTTAAAATATTATTCGTTTTGGATAAATTTGATGGAAGAATTGGAAAATATAAAGTTTTTAGACAAAAAAAACAGCTAAAGTTTTATAAAAAATTTACAAATAAGGCTTTTATAACAATAGGACAAATAAAAAATGCAAATATAAGACGAAAACTCCACGAAAATTTATTAAAAGAAAAGTTTATTTTACCCTCTATTGTCTCACCTCTTGCTTACGTAGCCGACTCAACAAAGATTGGTGCAGGCACGATTGTTATGCATCATGCAATTTTAAATGCTAAGAGTGAAGTTGGTCAAAACTGTATTATTAATACAAAAGCACTGATAGAGCATGGTGTTAAAATTGAAAACAATTGTCACTTATCAACTGGTTGTATAGTAAACGGTGATAGTCATGTTAAAAATGGAACTTTTCTCGGAAGTGGCTCGATTATAATACAAGGTTTAAAAATAGGTAAAAACGCTATTATAGGAGCTGGTAAAATTATAAAGAAAAATTTATCTAACAAAAAAGTTTTTAATAAATGAAGAAAGTTATTATTATTGCAGAAGCTGGGGTTAATCATTGTGGTAAAATTTCAATTGCAAAAAAAATGATTGATGCAGCAAAAAAAATGAGAGCCAATTATATAAAATTTCAAACTTTTAATCCTGATTTATTATCGACAAAAAGCGCCAAACTAACTGAATACCAAAAAAAAAATACGGGGTATGCCAATCAATATAAAATGCTTAAAAGATTGGCATTAAATAAAAAAGATACTGAAAAAATATACAATTATTGTAAAAGAAAAAAAATTGGTTTTCTCTCTACTGCTTTTGATTTGGAAAGTGCAAAATTTTTATTAAAATTTAAAATGGATTATGCAAAAATTCCATCTGGGGAAATTACAAATTTTCCGTTAATAAATTTTTTATCAAAAAAATATAAAAAAATTATTTTATCAACTGGGATGTCTAATATAGCTGAAATTAATTGGGCTCTTAATATTTTAAAAAAAAATAAAGTAAAAAAAAACAACATCATTCTATTGCATTGTACTTCAGCCTATCCAGCGCCGGTAAAAGAGCTTAACTTGAATGGCATTCAATTTTTAAAAAAGAAATTAAATTTGAAGGTTGGGTATTCTGATCACTCAACAAGTACTTTAACACCAATTATTGCTGCTAGCTTAGGCGCAGTTTTAATTGAAAAACATTTTACACTAAATAAAAAATTTAAAGGTCCGGATCATAATTCCTCAATTAATATTAAAGAATTTTCAGAAGTAATTAATGGAATCAAATTTATGGAATATGCTGTCGGTAGTGAAATTAAAAAGTGTACAATATCAGAGAATAAAAATAAAAATTTAGTAAGAAAGTCTATTTATGCTTTGAAGGATATTAAAAAAGGTGAAAAGTTTAATGAACAAAATCTAGTAACATTAAGACCCGACAAAGGTATTAGTGCAATGTTTTGGGAAAAAGTTATTGGGAAAAAAGCAAAAAAAAATTTTAAAAAATTTTCTTTAATAAAATAATGAATAATATTGGTGTTTTTACTTCCTCTAGATCTGACTATGGAATTTTAAGTAATATTATAAAGAAATTAAATAGAAATAAAAATGTAAGACTTAAGGTTTTTGTAGCAGGTTCTCATCTCTCTAAATTTTATGGTTATACAGTTAATGAAATAAAAAAAGATATTAATTCAGAATTAATTTATTGTCCCAACATTATTTTTAAAAAAAATGAAATTGATATGGCTGCATCTTCCAATAAACTAATAAGTATTCTCAAAAAAAAATTGGATGATAGTAATATAAAAACAATTATATTTTTAGGCGATAGGTATGAAATTTTACCAGCTGCTTTAATTTGTTTACTTAAAGGTATAAAAATTGTTCACATTCATGGTGGGGAAATAACAGAGGGAGCTATTGATAATTACATAAGAAATGCGATGTCTATGATTTCAAACTACCATTTTGTTGCAACAACCAGATCAAAGAAAAGACTATTAAATTTTGGTATAAATAAAAAAAAAATATTTTTAATTGGTGCTCCAGGTTTGGAGAGTATCAATCAGTATCTATTCGATAGAAAATTTCTTGAAAAAAAATTTAACTTCAAATTTTATAAAAAAAATATAATGATTTCATATCATCCTGAAACCTTGGATTTAAAAAATGTTAAGAAAAATTTAAATATTTTACTTAGTAGTATTGAAAGATTTAAAGATATAAGATTTATATTTTCTGCTCCAAGTGCAGATTTAAAAAGTAATCTTATAAAAAGAAAAATTAAGGATTTTTCCAAGAAAAATAAAAATTTTATTTATTTTGACTCCTTTGGACATAAAGATTACTTGTCATTTCTAAAAATTTGTAACCTATTAATTGGGAATTCATCTTCAGGCATTATTGAAGCTCCTTCATTAAATACAGTTTCAATTAATTTGGGGATTAGGCAAAGAGGTAGAGAGAGAGCAAAAAGTGTTAAGGATTTAAGATTTAATAAAAGTTTAATTGTTAAAGCTATACAAAAAATTATTGATAGTAAAGGATCCCAAAAAAAAATAAGAAATCCTTATTATATTTATAAAAGTCCAAGTTCAAAGTTTATTAAAATACTATTAGACAATCTTAAAAATAGATAAGTTTAAGTTATTAAATTTAATATCTCTTTAATAGGAAAAATATTCTTTTCAGCTTCCTTTGATCTTTTATTTTTTAAAATAATTTTTGCAGTTTTTAACATTGCGGGATATGAAGCTCGTAATAAGTGATTTGCGTATATTATAACCTTTATTCCTGATTTAACTAATTGCTCTTCTTTAACTCCAGAGTATGATGACGGCACAGCAATTAAAGGTTTGTAATGTTTGCTTTTTTGAAATTTTTTAGCAAATTCTATAATTTCATTAGGATTATTTTTTTTACTGTGAATTAATATTAAGTTCGATCCAGCTTCTGAATAAGCATCAGCTCTCTTTAGAGCATCTTTCATTCCTTTATTTAATATCAAACTTTCAATTCTAGCAACTATCATCAAATTTTTAGATATTTTTACATTTGATGCCTTTTCAATTTTTTTGCAAAAATCTTTTATGGAGTCTTGTTTAGCTCCTTTTTGATCTAAATATAGAGAGTTTTTTTTCAAGCCTATTTTATCTTCAAAAACTACAGCTGAAACTCCAAGACGGTCTAAAGTTCTCACTAAATAAGAAATGTGTTCAATTCTGCCGCCATTATCTCCATCGAATATAACTGGTTTCGTAGTAACGTCTAATATTTCTCCAAGTGAATTAATTCTTGTTGAGTAATCGACAGATTGATTATCTGGTTTACCTCTAACTGTTGAGTCTGTTAAGCTTGAAGACCACATCCCGTCGAACTCTGAAAAATTATTTCCATTTTTAACTTTTAAATTTTCTATGATCAAGCCAGATAACGGGCTGTGGCTTTCTAAAAATCTTACTAATTCTTTTGAGTCTATAAGTCTTTTAAGTCTCTCACGTCTTATATCAGGAGTAGTCCCTATCTCGTATATTTTTTTTTTAAAATTAGAAGATGAAAAATTATTAGTATACTTGGGTTCTATCAGTTTTCCACCCCATTTTGACAAGGTTCTGATTACCTGTCCTCGTGTTTTTTTTAAAATTCCTTTCTTCCAGTCATCTCCATGAATAACGTAATCTGGTTTTATTCGAATTAAATTTTCAGTATGATCTAATGTATTTTGAGGAACGACTTTATAAACATATCTAATATTTTTTACGACAACAAGTCTCTGATCAAAATTTAAGTAAGGTAATTTTTTATACGAAACTATTGCTTTATCAGTTAGCAATCCAACAACAACTTTTCCATATTTACTGGCAATTTTTAAAATATTTATATGACCCTCGTGTAAGACATCTGCTGATAAAGCCACATAAGATATTTTGTTTTTATTTATCATTAAAAAATTTTAAGTAGTTTTTTTAATTTTGTCTTTTTTGTTTTTCGAATTAGTGTAGCGCTTATATCAATAAATTTCCCGCAAATACAGTCTTTTCTAAAAAGTACCTTATTTTGAGTTTTGCAAAAAATAGGGCTGCCGCTATCCATAATTTTAATTCCTATTTTAGTTTGATGCCTCTTACAAAATTTAATTGAATCAAATTCTCCATAATAATCTTTATATCCTGAGTGATCTCTGCCTATAATAAAAGCATTACATGACAAATTTTTACCAACAATTGCGTGAAGAGCCGCTTGTTTTGGTCCTAATAAAAAACTTGGCAGTTTTATCTTTTTCAATAATACTCTTCTGTTTAATTTATTTTTTTTAAGAAGTTTTTTGTACGCAAGAAATGATTTGTTTGAGTTTATCTTTTTATTATTAGAGCTATCTTCAAAAATATGAACAATTAATTTTTTTTTTTTGCTAAATTTTTTAACAATTTTCTCGTGCCCTTTATGAGGTACGTTCCTGGTTGCAAAACCTATAAAATTTTTCTTTTTAATTTTTTTTTTTCAAATTATTAAATTTTTCTGTTTCAATCAAAAATTCTCCAGATTGATTAATAAAATTCTTAAAAGGATGTTCGCTATTTTTCGCTTTAAAGGGAAAAAGAGATTTGATGATAGCTTCTTTATCAAAAAATGACACTGATTTTACTTTGATTGACCCTACAAATTTTGTTTTATAATACAAATTTAGGAATCCATTATTAATCTCTTTTAAATCGCTTTCATTCGCGCTCAAAAAAAAGGGAATTGGAAAAAAGTGATCGCTATAATTCATGTTTCCAGAAATTTCCAGAACCTCTTTATTAGATAAGAATTTATTTAATGGCAAAAGTAAATTTTCTTTGATAGATAGATAAGAGAAATAAGTAAACTTATTAATTTTCATTCAAAACTTATAACAGATGAAGTTTAAAAATTTAAGCATAATCGGAGGTGGACCAAATGCTGTATATGCTCTAGAACTTCTTCTAAAATCAATTATTAAAAAAAATATTAAATCAAAAAAAACCATAAAAATATTTGAGCAATCTGGACTTTTCGGTTGTGGTAAAACACATAGCAAAAACTTAGATGATAAAATTTTATTAAATAGAGTGGCCGGTCAAATTTCACTTGGATCATACCCCTTTAAAAAATTTCCTAATAAATTAAGAAAATATGATTATAATTTCATGGAATGGAAAAATCGGAGTAAATTAAAAATTATTAAAAATCTTAAATCTTCAGATTGGCCGCCGAGAAAAATATTTGGTCTAGCTATGGAGCAAAAATTTTTCGACCTTATAAAAATATTTAAAAATAAAACTAACGTTAAAATTGAACTTCATTATGAAAAAATTATTTCAATTAAAAAAAATGGACGTGCTTTTATTCTTGGAAGCGATAAAAATAATAGGTTTTTAAGTGACTCGATTTTAATTGTTACAGGGAACTATACTAGCAGTGTGAACTGCTCTAAATTATCTAGAAATATTCATCGAAAAACAAAAAATACAAACTGTAAATATGAATATAACTTTTTGGATAAGCTGGATAGGAGTGAGTATTGGAAAAAAATTTCTAATAAAGACATTTTAATATTTGGTACTGGTGTTTCGTCGCTAGACATTATTACTTTACTTAAAAATAGAGGGAATAAAATCTATCCAATATCAAGAT
>MDSV01190626.1_pt1 | contig 10050 bp, 11 predicted proteins | sample 810851 | NCBI WGS metagenome assembly MDSV01 (sample SAMN05326640, study PRJNA326480) | marine metagenome | isolation source: seawater | place: Atlantic Ocean: North East | collected 2012
AATTAAAAATTTTTTCAAGTTTATCAATATTTATATTTCCGGCTATCATTTTTGTAACTTTACTTTCTATTGATTTTAACCAGTTAAAATTCCAATCCAAACTCAATTCAAGACCCGAGCTATCCCAAAGAATTATGTCTGCTACTTTTTCAAAATGTTTATAATTAAAAATATCTTGCTTATTTTTAACTTGAATTGCTACAATTATTTTTTTATTAAATTTTAATTTAATCTCCGAAATTTTCCTTTCGCTATAATTTCCATAAATTTGAAAGTAATCAATATTTAATTTTGAAAATCTTTCTAATTCTTCATTTTTTGGATTTACCAACACTCCAACGAATTTTGTTTTTTTTTTTTCTATGTTTGTTAATTTTTTTGCTATTTCTAATTCTACAAATCTATGACTTTTGGGATAGTTTAAAATAAAACCACAATAATTTGCACCAAGATCAACGCACGTTTTTACATGTTCAATAGTTGATAGACCACATACTTTTACTCTCATTAATTTAGTTTAATGACTTAATTAATCTTTGTATATTTTTTTTTATATCACCTTGAGTAATACTTCTTCCAATAACAATTGAAGCAGCTCCATTTTTAAAAGCTTTTTTGGGAGACATTATTCGCTTTTGATCTTCAGCCTTATCACCTTTAAGTCTAATACCAGGAGCAATGATTTCTTTTTTAAAAATTTTCTTAAGATAAGGTATTTCATAAGCACTACAAACTATAGCATCTAAATTTGCTTCCGATGCTAATCTAGCTTGTTGAATAACTAAATTTTTAACTGATCTAGTGTGCCCTGTTTTTTTTAACTGTTTATCATTTAAAGAAGTAAGTGTACTAACTCCAACTATTTTAGTTCTACCAGCAACTTTTTTGACTGCTTTTAAAGCATCTAAGCCTGAACTAATATGAATTGTTATATAATTTACTTTTAAATCTTTAATTGCTTTTACAGTAGAAGCGCATGTATTTGGAATATCATGTAATTTTAAATCAGCAAATATAATTTTTTTTTTTAATTTCGAAATAAATGATCTGCCATTCTTTGAATTAAAAAACTCTAAACCAAATTTGTATCCAATTCTTAACTTTTTTGTACGAGTAAATTTAATTATTTTTCTAGCTTTTAAAATATTATCTGTATCGCATGCTATAAAAATTTTTTTATTCATTATTATTATTAATTTTATTAAAAAGTTTTTTACTCATTTTAAAATGAATTGTCTTTTTTTCAGGTGTTTCAATTTTTTCACCTGTTTTTGGATTCCTTGATATTCTGGCTTTTTGATGATGTATTGACCAAGCTCCAAAATCTCTTAATTCAACTCTCTCACCTCTGTTAAGAGACTTTTTAACTTCGTCTAATATTATATCCAAAAATTTTTCTAGGTCTTTTTTTAAAAAATTTGGGTAGCTATTAGAGAGTTCTTTTAAAAGTTTTGATTTTACGATACCCAATTTAGTCTATTTTTCTTCTTTTTTTTTTAATTTATCTGATAAAGTTTTAAATGGAAGATTTTTTCCTGAAAGAGGTGAGCTGAATTTTGAAACAGCTTCTTTATTCTTTAATTCTTCCAATAATTTAATACTTAGCGATACCTTTCTTTTCTCAATATCTAAATCTGCAATTGCCGCATCAATTCTATCTGAAATAACAAATCTCGAGGGTCTTGCATCAGCAGCATTAATTGCAATTTGTGATTTTTTTATTACAAAATCTAAATCACATCCCTCAGGTTTTACTGTAAGACCTTTGCCATCTGAAGATATTACCTTGACTGTTATAGTATCATTTATTTTTCTATCTTTAAACCAATCAAATGGATCTGGTTTAGTTTGACGATGTCCAACTCTCACTTTTTGTTGATCTTTTTTAATTTCTAAAACTTTTACTTTAATTTTATCACCTTTTTTATATTTTTTTAATTCCTCTTCACCTTTATTTTCATAAGAAAGATCGTTACAATGAAGGAAAGCATCAATTTCTAATTTATCTAACTTTAGGTATATAGCATAGTCATTCATACTACTTACGATTCCTTCAATTTCGCTTCCTACTGGATATTTTTTTTCTAAAAGGTCATAAGGATTTTCTTTAGTTAAACGATGAGAAATAGCAACTCTTCTTTTATCTTTGTTTATTTCTGTGATAATACATTCTATCTCATCACCAACTTTAAACATTTTTTTTGCTGAAGGATTTTTCTTTGTCCAACTTAATTCACTAGAATGTAGTAGTGTTGAAAGACCGGGCTCTAACTCACAAAAAGCACCAAAGTCCATTAGCTTAACAACTTTTACTTTGTATGGTTTATTTAATTCATAGTTTGAAATATGTTCAAACGGATCTGGAGATAATTGTTTAATACTACATCCAACTTGTAATTTTGTTTCATCCACGGATATTACTAACAAATCATGCTTTTCTCCTATGCTAAAAACTTCATCTGGATGGCTTATTCTAGAATAACTTATTTCTTGCAAATGTACCAAAACATCTAATTCAGAATTTACATCAAAAAAACATCCAAAACTAGAGTAGCCTTTTACAATAGCGTTTTTAATTACATCTCCAACTTTGTATTTGCTAACAATTTTTGCTTTGTCTTCTTTTTTATTTGAAGAAATAATTTGTCTTCTGGAAACACAAGCATTACCTCTAACTTTATCAAGTTTAATTAGTGCGAATTTTTGTGGTTCATACATTAAATGGGAAATATCTTTAATTGGCTTGTCAGAAATTTGTGAACCAGGACAAAACATCAAAGAGCCAGTGTCGATATGCTCTACTATAACTCCCCCTTTGCATTTAGAAGTGATTTTACCAATAATTGGTTCGTTTTTCTCAAATGCTTTTTCTAGCTCATACCATCCTTTAATTTTTTGAGCTTTTATTGCAGAAACAATAACTTCACCATTTTTGTCTTCAATTCTTTCAAGTAGAACTGAAATTTTGTCATTGACTTTAATATTTTCATGAATTTTCATAGTTTTTAATTCATGGATATCTAAAACAGGTTCTGATTTAAGTCCTTCAATAAATAAAAAAGCAAATTTTTCTGTAATTTTTGCTACTTTCCCTTCAACAATTTTTCCTTCTTCAATTTTATTTTTAGATAATTGGCTATTTAGTAATTTTTCAAATTCTTTAGATTCTGGTGTTATTAATTCTTTATAAATTTCCATCAATTTTTAATTTTTTATCAATAATTTTCTTTATTTTTAAAAAGCATGCTCTTTTAGTTAAATTTGTAGTATTAATCAAGATCGAATCTTTTGTTTTTTTTAGGGGTGATATTTTTCTATTGTAATCATTTTTATCCCGTTTTTTGATGTTTTTTAGCACATCTTCAAATTTTACTTTATGACCCAGTCTTTTTAATTCTAAATATCTTCTTTTTGCCCTTGTTCTTAAGTTTGCAGTCATGAAGAACTTAAATTCAGCATTAGGAATAATTTTGTAGGTTATATCCCTACCATCTAAACAAGATCCATTATATTTACTTGGTGGATGATAAGCACATTTAACTTGAAAATTATGAACTAATTTTCTAATTTTTTTATTTTTAGCGACTATAGATGCAGTGATCCCAATTTCATTAGTTAATAATTTTTTTTTTAGTAGATCTTTCATTGTTATTTTTTTTATTTTTTTTTTTATAAAGGAATAATTATATTTTTTGGGATTTTTCATTTTAATAAATGCAATTACGCGGTAAATTTTTCCAGTATCCAGATAAAGTAGATTATAATACTTTGAAATTAACTTAGCTTGAGTTCCAGCACCTGCACCTGCTGGACTATCTATAGCTATTTTTATTTTTTTTTTTAATTTCATGTATTTATTTTTGCCCCAAGCTCTTTTTTTATAATTTTAAAAAAAGATGGGAAAGAAGTATTTATAGATTCTGGATTATGTATTTTCCAGTGACCTCCAAAAGATAATGCAGCTATTGTACTCATTGCCATTACTCTATGGTCCTTCATGTAATTTTTTATTTCATAATTATTATTTAATTTTAAATCTGGTTTTCCCCAAATTTTAATTCCATTATTTTTTGTAATCTTTGTTTTAATACCAATCATATTTAGAATTTTTGATCCTATGTTTAATCTTTTGGATTCTTTTTTGTTTAATTCTTCAAGATTTTTAAAGTAAGAAATACCCTCAGCTTTTGCAGCTACAAGAAAAATTATTAAAAATTCATCAATAGCTCGACTGTTAAATTTTGTTGGGCAATCTATAGATTTTAAAGATCTGGTGCTTTTCACAAGAATATCAGCAACTGCTTCACCTTTGTATATTTTTTTATTTTTTAAAACTATGTTAGCTCCCATTTTTTTTAATATATCTATTACTCCTGTTCTTGATTTATTTACTCCAACTTTTTTTATAATTAATTTGCTATCCTTTGAAAGAATAGTTAAGGCAATAAAAAAAGCACTCGAGCTTATATCTGAAGGGATATTATAATTAAAAGAATTATAATTTTGTTTACCCTTAACTTTAATAATATCAAAATATTTTGTTTTTCTAATTTTTATAGGAATTTTTAAATACTTAAATAGTAATTCAGTATGATTTCTAGAAGGCTTACATTTTAATTGACTTTCACCATTTACATTTAAAGCAGCAAGCATCACACTACTTTTACATTGACTAGAGCCTATAGTTTCTAAATATTTTATTGGTCTTAAAAAATTATTTCCTTTTATAAATATTGGTAAAGTATTTTTATTTTTTGGACTAAATATTGCACCAAATTCTTTTAAAGGAACTATAATTCGCCTCATATCTCTTTTTGATAAGGATTTATCTCCAATAATTTTAATTTTATTAGGTGATTTAATTAATAGTGGTATTAATAATCTAACACAGGTACCAGAATTATTTCCGTTAAGAGTTAAATTTTTTTTGTATTTATAACCATTTAAACCATTGCCAACGATCTCACAAAAATTATTTTGATGGTTCCACTTAATTTTTACACCAAGTTTTTTTAAACAATCTAATGTGCTTAAAACGTCCTCCGATTTTAACATATTATAAGCATAAGAAGTTCCGATAGCCTGTGAAGCAAGTAATGCTATACGAATACTTAAGCTTTTATCACTATCGACAATAATTTTTTTATTATACTTTCTTATTTTTTCTTTGATAATAATAGGTTTTGTCATTTTAATTTTATGTTAATTAAATTTAAATGATTCACCAAAATAATGAGTTCGGGCACTAACATTATTCATTAACTCTGTAGGTGTTCCTTGAGCAATAATCTTTCCGTTAGAAAGGATAATCGATGAATCTACAACTGCCAAAATATCTCTTGCGGCATGATCACATATAATAATTGAAATTTTTGGATTTTCTGTTTGTAAATTCACTATTATTTCTTGAAGCATTTTTATTGTAAGTAAATCAAGAGCAGAATAAGGTTCATCGAGAAGTAATATTTGTGGATCACCTAAAAGAGCTAAAGCTATTACACATTTTTTTCTTTGTCCACCTGATAGAAATTTTGCTTTTACATCTCTAACAGAATCAAGTTCAAATTTTGAAATTAACTGATTTATTTTTTCATTTCTTTTTCTTTCATCTTCAATTAAGATTTCTCCAACACATTTTAAATTTTCGTTTAAAGTAAGATCTGCAAAGAAACCTCCATATTGTGGGCAAAAACCTATTTTAAATTTAGTAGTTCTTTCATATATTGGATAGTTTGTTGCATTAGTATTATTAAATAATATTGATCCATATGTGGGTTTAATCAGACCAGTTATTAAATTAAATATTGTTGATTTGCCAACTCCATTAGGACCTAAAAGTCCTAAAACTTGACCAGGATTTACCTGAAAACTAATATCATCTAGAATTTGTCTTTTTCCATAAGATAAAGAAATCTTTTTTAAATTAACTACTGGTTTTTGATTTTTAAAACTTTTTATACGAAATTTTTTTATTATGGCCATATTTAATTATTATTTATAATTTTAATTTTTTCATATTTATTATCCATGAAAATTCTAGAGTTTTTTGTTATTAAATCAATATTTAATCTATCTGCAGTAAGCTTTGTTCCAGGTTTTTTATAAATTATATTATTATACATAGAAGCTATATTATTTTTAAATGATAAATCTAAATTTTGGCTTGTTGCTTGATGATCTACATGAGTTAGTTTAACATTTTCAAAAAAATTAGTTTCATGATCAATTTTATTATAGTTGGCAAATCTTGAAGTAATTTTTATTGGCGATGAGCCAGTTAAGTAAATTGTTGCAGTGACATTTGTCATAAATATAGTATCTGGATTTTTTATATCAACTTTTCCAAATTCAGAAAATAACTGATAATTATTTCCGCTAGAGTCTGAAAATTTATAATTAATATCGTTTATTAAAGTTCCAGTTTCATTATTAATTTCAGTTTCAATATTTTTTTTTTGAACATTGGTTTCATTTATATTTTCTTTTTTATAGAAATAAAAAAAAAATGTAAAAGTTATTATTGCAAGCAATATCAATAACAAAAAAAACTGAATTAAAGTTTTTTTTTGCATTTATTGAATGTTTGCCTCCAAAATATTATGAATATGTATTATGCCAATGGTCTTATTTTTAGACTGTTTTTGGTGAACGCATAAACAAGTAATTTTATTTGATTGCATTATTGATAAAGCTTTAGTTACAAGCATATTTTGATTTATGCTTATTGGGTTTAAAGTCATTACTTTTTTTACAGTTAAATTTTGCAAGTATATATTTTTTTGAATTTTTCTTTTTAAATCACCATCAGTTATAATTCCAGTAGTCTTTTTTTTAGAATTTCGTGCAATTATGATTCCAAGATTTTTTTGTTTAAGTATATTTAATGCTTCTTTCATTTTTAAATTTTCATTTACAAAAGGCATTTTATTTTTTTCGCTAATCATTAAATCATCAACGGTTAGAAGTTTTTTTGATAAAGATCCTGCAGGATGCCATTTTTTAAAAGACATAATTCCATGTTTTTTGTAATTCATAACTGCAATTACCAAACAACTCCCAAGACTTGCTTGAGCAATAATAGAGCTACTTGGAACTATACCTCCTGGACCAGCTTCTTTAACTTCTTTAATTAAAATTTTTATATCTGAAGCTTTATATAAAAAAGAATTTTTTTTTGCAGTTATACCAATCAGAGTAATTTTGCTTCTATTTGCATAAGATAGTATTGGTTTAAGTTCTTCTGTTAATCCAGAATTGGAAATAATTACAAGCACATCTTTTCTAGTAATGCTTCCAAGATCGCCATGGGAGCAGTCGTTCGCAGAAAGAGCAAAACTTGGAGCACCTACAGATGATAAAGAGGCAGCAATTTGTGATGCAACATGACCACTTTTACCCACACCAACTAGTATAGTTTTTGAAGAACATTCTCCTATAGCTTTAACAGCCTGTCCAAAAGAACTTCCTATTGAATTTTTTAATTTTTTTAAAGCCTGTATTTGTAAATTAATTGTAGTTTGAGCAGATTTTTTATAATTAATATTTTTCAATTAATGGCTCCATACGTCTTGCGGTATTAGAGCAAGATCAAGATCAACTCTAATTTTTAAATATTTTATTGCCTCTTTATAAAGGTCAATTCTTTTTTCTCTTATTAAAATTTTATTTAATTCTTCATATATTTTATGTAAATGTACTACATCTGTTGCTGAATATTGTAATTGTTCTTTATCAAGATTTTTTTTACCCCAATCGGAGCTTTGTTTTTGTTTACTGATATCTATACCAATAAATTCTTTTACAAGCGCTTTATACGAATGTTGATCAGAGTATCCCCTTGCTATTTTGCTTTGAAGTTTAGAACACTCCACATTTTCTACATCAATTTTCAAATAATATTTTATCATTTCAAGATCTTTTCTTGCATAATGGAATATTTTTTTGATATTTGAATCTAATAATATTTTATTTAGATTTGGTGATTTATAAGTTTCTCTATTTAGTTGAACTATATGAACTTCCTTAGAATCTTTAGAACACATTTGAATTAGGCATAGCTTATCTTTTCCTGGCGTTAGGCCAGTAAATTCAGAATCACATGCTACAATTGGCCCTAACTTTAAATTGTCTGGTAGATCATTTATGTGTAGTTTAATATCTTTACTCATTTTATGATTATATATATATGAAACCGAAAAATTGTCTAATTTTTGGCGCTTCTGGGAGTATTGGACGTAATTTAATAAGAAAGTTGACTAAAAAAAATTTTAAAGTTACTGCAGTTACTAGAAATCTTCATCAAAAAGGATACATTTTAAAAACCCAAGGTAATCCTGGTTACTTAGATATTGTTGAAAGTAGTATATTTAATGAGAGCAAAATAAGATCTTTATTTGATAAAGCAGATATTTGTATTAATCTAGTAGGAATTTTGTTCGAGAAAGGAAAAATAAATACTTTTGAAAACATTCATACAAAATTTCCAATATTTTTGTCAACATTGTGTAAAGAATATAATATTGAACAATTCATCCATATATCAGCTCTAGGGATTGAAGAAGCTAAAGATAGCTTGTATGCAATAAGCAAATTGAAAGGAGAAATTGGCATTAAAGAAAATTTTGCAAAAACTACAATACTAAGGCCTTCGGTTGTTTATTCCGCAGATGATAATTTTACAACAAGTTTTATGACTCTTTTAAATAGACTTCCATTTTTTCCATTATATTATAATGGAGAAACTTTATTTAAACCAATTCACATTTCTGATCTTAATGAAATAATTTATCAAGTTATTATTCAAAAAATAAATTCTACAATAATGGAGTGTGTGGGACCTGAAGAGATTTCTTTAAAAAATATTTTAAAAAGATTATTAAAATTGATTGGAAAAAAAAGACTTCTTATACCTTTTCCCTTAGTGTTAGCTAAATTATCAGCTAGTTTTTTTCAACTATTTAACAAACCATTAATAACAATTGATCAATTAAGATTACTTAAATATCAAAATATTCCTTCGAGAAAATATAAAACTAATTTTGATTTTGAAATTAATAGTTTAGCAAATTTTGACTTAGAAGTTGAAAAATATTGTTATATGTGGAGGGAAGGGGGAGAATTTTCTAAAATACAAGAGTTAGAAAAAAAAAATTCTAATTAATAACTTTAACAATTTTTTACTATAAAATTGTTTTAAATTATTGTTTAATAATTGCTAATAAAAAAAACAGACAAGAAAATAAATTAATAGTTTAAAAAATAAAAAAATAGGAAAAAAAATTTGATATTTAAATTTTTATGCAGATTTTATTTTTTTTTCTATAAATTTTGGAACTTCATCTTCTTTATCAACAATTTCTTCTTTTTTACCTTTAGGTTGATAAATTATCATTAAGTGAAGAGGGCAATAGCTAAATTTTTGTTTTGAGCTACTAACTGTTTTTCTTCCACAAAATCTTGCATCAAGATCATTTGGATGCACATCATGGTCCATGTACTTACAGGTATCATCAGTTAGTTCTTCCAAAGTTAAATTTTTTGCAGGTTCAAAATTTTTTTCTATTAAAAAAGATCTAAATTTATTTCTTCTTCCCTTTTTAAAGGTTTTTTGATTTTTTTCTTTTGCATGTAATGAATTTGAACTATGGGAAATATTTTTATCTTTTACATTTATTGAAAGGTTCATTCTATGAGCTTTGCCAATTACTGCATTTCTACTTACACCGCCTATTATTTCTGCAATTTCGCTTGCAGTATTACCTTTTCCCCATAAGTCTTTTAATTTTTTGACTTTTTCTTCTGTCCAGCTCATTTAATACTATATATAGTTATAATTAATAATTTATTACAATATAGAGTACACACAAGATTTTATTGATTTCAAGCTTAATTTTGGTTTTTTTCACAATATAAATAAAAAAACGTTAAGAGTATTTACTTATGGTTGAAATAAAAAAAAAATATCAAATTGGAGTAAGAAGATTTGGGCTTGTAAATTGGACTGGATTTAGAAGTTTATATATTAAAGAAGTAAGTCGTTTTCTTATTGTA
>MDSV01233246.1_pt1 | contig 10050 bp, 10 predicted proteins | sample 810851 | NCBI WGS metagenome assembly MDSV01 (sample SAMN05326640, study PRJNA326480) | marine metagenome | isolation source: seawater | place: Atlantic Ocean: North East | collected 2012
AATAAATTACTGTGAAATCTATATACCTAACAATAGTTTTATATAAATTACAGAAGTAGAGTATTAAAACAGAGAATATACAAAACCAGGATATTCTTAAAAAATCAAAAATTGAAAGAGAAGTTATATCTATAGAACTTACAACTAATGCGATATAAGTAGCTAGCAAAAGTGATAAAAAATCAGAAAGGAGTGCAATGGCAATCTTAGTTTTTCTAGAATACTTTATCAGCTTATTTTTTAGCTTAATAATCAATGGGACACTCCACTCTTGAATAATACTTTCTTAATAGTTAGTAAAATAATGAATAAATCAAAAAAGAAAGATCTCCTGTTTAAGTATTCTGTGTCTAATTCTACTTTCTGCCGAATTGTTAATTCATCTCTACCATTGACTTGGGCCCATCCAGTAATTCCGGGAACTAAGCTATCAACAAACTTCTCGGTGCGCAAACCGATCAAATCATCCTGATTATATAAAGCAGGTCTAGGTCCAACAAAGCTCATATCCCCCTTCAAAATCGAAAAAAGCTGTGGAATTTCATCTAGGCTAAAGTTTCTTAAATTAAGGCCAAGCTTAGTTATCTTTTTAAAAGGATCCTTCATAAGATGAGTGGCTATATCCTCAGTATCTTCAAGCATAGTTCTAAATTTCGGCATTGAAAAGATTTCATTATTTTTTCCAACTCTGTCGGACCAATATATTATTGGGCCACTCGAGTCGGCCTTCACTAATAAAGCTATAATAATTATCAATGGAAACAGCATAATTATTAATGCAAGTGAAAATATTAAATCAAATATCCTTTTAAGCACTTTCAAATTTTATTTGTGTAGAAATAGATCCTTCAAACTTTTTTTTGGTTTGAAGCCAATATTATATAATTTTATAGGGTCGTAAACTTCGTCACCGAGCAACTTCTGTATTTTAAATCTCAAGTTTGAACTTAAAAGTCCTATTAATCTCAATAGGAAAAGTGGGAATCTATAATTTGGTATATTTCTTCCTGATATTTCCATTAAAATTTCATATATGTCTGAAGTTGAGTAATGCAGGCCATCAGTAGCTATATAAATCTCTTTATTAGATTGCTCTGCATTATTAACAATCATGATTGCTAAAATTAAATCATGTACATGCACCATTGATCTTTTATTATTTAGTTTTGGCATAGGTGGAAACCAACCTTCTTGAATCCCCTTAAGCATATTCTTTAAGTTTCCTTTCATATCTGGTCCATAGACCAATGCAGGCCGTATTATGTTAATTCTCATATTATTTTCAGGCTGATAAGACAATAAAAATTTCTCTGCTTGTCTCTTCGTTTCTCCATAAATACTTCTAAAATCATTCGGCCTTGAGTTGATATTGGAATTTCCAGCTTTCACACTACTTAAAAAGATAAAACTTTTAACCCTAGCCAGATCAGCCATTTGACATAAAACTTTAGTAGCACGCACATTAAGATTCTTATACTTTTCATAAGATTTCTTTGGATCAGACAAATCATGTGCGTATCCTGCTAAATGAAAAACACAATTGATCCCGTCAAAAATTGATTGATGAGGGAAATCTTTTTCCAAGTCGCAAATATGATGATCTTCAGAAGTATCTTCACTTCTAGAGATCGTTCTTACTTCAAAACCTTGTCTTTTGAGATGTTCACATAGGTTCTTTCCTATGAAACCAGTTGATCCTATTACTAGTGCCTTCAATCCGCCTCCACTAACCTTTAGTTAATAATTAATGCCTCATCACATCTTTTCATCTAAATAATGATTTTTTTCCTCATGAGAAAAATTTGGCAATAGATAAGTAAAAGCTTCTAAAATTTCTTTTTTTGTCCATACAGGTTGTTGGCGGATATCTTCAATATATTTAAGAAATTGCATTAGTTCTTTTGTATCTTTAATTTGATCATTTTTTACAATTCCGATCCCTCGAAATTTATCCATATCTAATTGCTCATTGCTGGAATAGAACTCCTCAAAATCTTTCTCTCCAGTTGTATCTGTATTGGAGAAAAAGCAGGGCCACTGATTTTCTCTTATAAATTCTTCTATATTTTCCCTAGATTCTTTTTCAGAATTACATGGAACAGCTTGAAAACCCCTCATCTTAAGATATGAGGTTGCTAGAGAAGAAAATGTTTTTAAATCAATGTTGTCATCTAATTTTGGAAAAAATATATCTCGATTTTCACCTAAAATGGTAGACAACAAACACAGCTCTCCCGATTCGTCTTTGGTGATGAAATATCTCTTAATATCATTTGGAGCTGCCAAAGGCTGTTTTTTTTCCATCCTCTCCTTAAATCCAAATAGTAAAGAACCATCTGAAAAAGCTACATTGGCAAATCTTGCAGTAGAAATTGTAATTTTGTCACTAAAATCCATGAGGAACATTTCCATGATTCTTTTACTAGCGCCCATCATGTTTACAGGATTAGTTGCTTTGTCAGTTGAAACGCAGAAATATTTTGAAACACCCTTTTCTACAGCCAAATTTATACTTTTTACTGTATTTAAAATATTGACTTCTACCAAACGCATTAAAGTATAAGGGTCCTTTTCACTTCTAACATGTTTTAAAGCCGAAAGATTTAAAATGTAGTCGAAGGAATTTTGACTAAATAAAACTTCGAATTCTTTGGAACCGCAATCTAGAGCGAATGTTTTAAATTCTCCTTTGATGTAGCCATATTGACTTCTTAGATCTCTTACTAGCTCAACTAGGTTATTTTCACTTATATCAATGCAATGCAGCTTTTTCGGATTTCTTTTAAATATCTCTTTTGAAACTGCCTGACCTATCGTACCTGCGGCCCCAATAATTAGGAAAGAACTTTCTTGGACTGTTTCTTGAAGATATGACTCATTTTCCTTCAAATCTTCTTGAAAAAGATATTTGTCCCTATTGAGTAAAGAAAGTATTTCATCCATATAATTTAAAGTTTGAGAATTTTATTTTTTCCAATATTTGTGATGCTCACTAGCATTAACTTTTTTGTGAGGTGACCCCAAAAGGAGTTCTGCATTCCTGATATCATTGACGTACTCAGAAAAGTCAGTTGATGCAAGATCAAGAGCGACAGAGTCAAAATGGGCCCAATCATTCGAACCTAACTTAACATGCTTTTCAAGCATCCTAGCGCCAGCTGCTACTGACAAACAAGATGCCATGGAGCCAATGTCATGACTTGAATATCCTGGAATGATGTTTTTATGAATCTTTGATAAAGCATTGTAATGACTAATGACAGAAATATTGCAATCTTCAGGAGGGGTAGGATAAGAAGAGTTACATTGAAGAAGAAAAATCCTATTATTTCTAGCAAAGGTTTCCAAAACAAAATTTTCGTAATCTGAACTTGTCATTCCCGTAGATATGACAATATCGTCTGCATAAGAAGACGAAACTTTCTGAAGAAAACTTTTATGTTCTGAGATAGTAGACGGAAGCTTTATAAGCATAAGTTCAAATTCTGACATAAAATCTAAAGAAACCTCATCTAAAATTGAAATAAACCATGGTATTCCATAGGACCTACAGATTTCATCAAATTTCTTAATTTCATCCTTATTTAGTTCGAGTTGATTCCTATAATCTCTGAAAGTCTTGCCAAAGGGTGATATGTATTGGCTATCAAGCTCATCTTTTGTGTAGAAACTTTCTACATCTCTTTTTTGAATTTTTATAAAGTCTGCGCCTGAATAAACTGATCTATCTACCATCTTTTCTAATGTGTCTAAATCTCCAAAATGGTTGGTAGTTAATTCAGCAGTTATCATAACCTTGTTATCAGAGATCTTGTTTTCGTAAATCTGTTTTAAAGTTTTTTTTGAACTACTGTCAATGAAATGGATTTTTGATTCTTCAAAAAAAATATTTTTAAAGCCTTCTAGTGATATATCACTGTACTCTTTGTCGCCAATATGAAAGATATCAATTTCTTTGGATTTAACGATAGATCTAAAATTTAAAAATATATTTTCTTGCTGGGAAATTATAAAAGATCTAAATTGTTCCCCATTATCAGAAAAATCTCTATCGATCTCTCTGCTAAATTTTTGATCTGAGTAAAAATCAAACCCAAGCATAAATACTCTCTGTTTTTTTGATTTACTTTCAGCAATAATTTTTGCAAGTTTTAAGGCAGATAAAAAAAGTACCTGCTCAAGTTCAAAGCTATCCTCGTTAAACCTTTTGTAGATCAAGTCAGCATTTTCTTGACTAAGGTTATATGTATCGACGGCTAAGTGATTTATTTCTTTGTATAGCTCAAAGGGTGATATGTATAAATCGCATAAAAAGCCCAATTTTTTAAGTCTTTCCAAAACCCAGTCTTTATTAAATAAACATATCTGGCCTTTGATGATAGCTTCTGAATCATTGATGTTAATGATGAGTGAATTGTCTATTGCTTCAAGATCTATCTGATCTATAGAGGAACCTTTTCCAATTATAAAAATTTTGTCATCTGTATACTTTGACGCGATATTTTTGATCTGGTTGTAAAAATTGTCCTGCATATCTTTGTTCATTTACTTCCACTTGGTAATCATGTTCTAAGGCTATGTTTATCCCAGGTAGAATATCCCAAGAGTTAACGCCACCAATATTTTCATAACTTGCATAAGATCCTCTAATAACATTATATAGATTGTACATTGAACAACCCATTATCCTGTACTCATTATTATTTTTCAGAGAAGATAGACCTTCTGTGGACAAAGAGGAAGATAGACCTTTTATTCTAGATGTAAAATAAGAAATCTGTTGACCCGTCATAAGTTTTTTATTTAATTCAGGAAGCAACATGCAAGAAGCTTGATGCTCATTATTACAGAAAATAGATATGCCAACTCCCCATTCAGGTAAACCTGAAGTAAAATTTTCAGTCCCATCAAGGGGATCTAAAACTAATATTGGATCCATAAGATTAATTTCCTTCACATCATATTGAATCTCTTCTGAGACTAGGGTCATTTTTATATCAAGCGATGAGATTGAATCTAGTACTAATTGTTGAATATAGAAATCCGCTTCTGTAACAAAACTATTATCTTCTTTTAGTTTGCGCATGCTTCTCATCGAATCTAAGAGAGGCAGGTCTGAAATTATCTTATCTTCAATGGAATTAAAAAAATTTTCGTAAATATTCATTATTTATATTCAATGAGAAGCGGATCTTTTTTCATTAGTCTTCTGATTGTTGTTAAATCATCCTCTGTATCAAGGCTAATTTCTGCATCTTCCATATGGACAGTTCTTATTTTTTTTTGGAAAAATAGAAGTCTCAAAAACTCATTTGGCTCTTGATTTTCAAGTTCACAATTAGGTAAATTTACAAACGTCTTTAATGAATCAGCAGTAAAGCCAACTATGAAAACAACTTTTAATAACTTTCCTGATGAATTAATAGATCGACTGGGTATATCTTCTCTTGAGCAGTAAATCATGTTTTTTTGCTCATCCAAAACGGCTTTAAAAACACTTTTTTGATCAGATTGAATAAAATTAGTAACACCCAAGGCATAATTTACTGAAACATCACTTGCCATTTCTCCAATCAGTAAATCTATATGATCTGGATTTACTAAAATTTCGTCACCCTGAATGTTTATAAGATAGTCCGCATGTGCTATTTTCCTTGAAGCTTCATAAATTCTCTCGCTACCATTTATATGCTGCGCAGTCATTATGGTCTTACCACCATGGGATTCCACAACTTGTTTTATTTTCTCTGAATCTGTGCAAACAAAGACCTCATTAACTTTCTTAGAAAGCAGTGCCCTCCTATAACAATGTACTATCGCAGGTATTCCGCAAACGTCTTTTAGTGCTTTTTCAGGTAAACGCGTGGACTCAAGTCTTGCGGGGATTAAAGCTACTACTCTCATTTCTTTCTAATAAGTTTCTAAGCTCAATAAAATAATATCAGGTTTCTGTGGTCTCAAATTTGTATCTTACATTTATAACCGAAAGACATATACCTAAAAATATGAATAATGTGGCGCTCCTATGTGCTAAGTAGGCACTTAAAAGTAAAAAAGTGATCCAAATAAATCTTTTTTTATAATTTTGATCAATATTTATATTTTTCAGTGGAGAAATAAAAGAAGCAAAAAATAAAAAAGAACCTACAAGACCGGTCTCATAAAATAATCTTGTTACGCCTGAGTGAGGATTCAGTAATTCTACCTCACCATTACTAAAAACATTATTAATGATTGAAGTAGATCCTAGTCCTGAACCAAATATTATGTTTAAGAGCCCTGGCACACTATCAATTTGCTCCCATCTATGCCAAAAAGGATAAATGTTAGGCATTTGTCCCATTATTACATCTGGTAAATCATAACCATTTTCTAAAGCAGAAAATAATAAGTTTATGGCCATATAATAATCATTCAATCTTTCATTGGATGAAATCATATAAATGAAAATTAAGATCATAAAAATTGCTAAAACCGCGTAGATTAGAAGTCTCTTCAGAGGTACCTTGAACACTATAGGTATTAAAAAGTACGAAAATAAAAAGAACGGGAAAATTATCAAAGCTAAAAGGCCTGAAGCAGATACAGTAAGTAAAAGACAAAGCAATATTATGAACAGAAATCTTAATGAAATTTTTTCTTTAGACCAAAAGTTGTGCAGGACATATATTGAAATTCCAAATAGGAGATAAGGAAATGCATCCCTTGGCTCTCCAGCTAATCCGTTGAACCTAAATCCAGATCCCCTTAAATCTACAATATGTCTTGGGAGTGTTTCAACGCCAGTTAAGAAAAATATTATGAGCTCTAGAAGTCCAAGAGAAATACACAATAGAAAACTTAAGTTAAATATTTTAAAAAAATAGTTTATCGATTCTTCGTTATTCAAAACATAAAATGAGAAAACGATAAAATAAATGAAGTAGTAGATAGAAATGATAAATTCTCCGAATGGTCTACTCTCAGATTGACTAGGCTCGGATGTTAAAAAAGAAGATGCCAAGGTTATGAGCAAAGCATAAAGAAGATATAGGAAATAGTATCTATAAGGATGATCAAAAGGATTAGGTATCGATAAAGGAACCTTGTTAATTAGGAACTTGATTCCTATCAAACTTAAAAAAATTAATTGCAGTACTCGACTAATATTTCCACCGAACCCAAAACTATTCTTGAAAACTACAAAAAATAGTAGAGGTTCAAAAATAATAGACCAGGTATAAAGTTTGTATAGTTTTATACTAAAAGGTTCTTTAAGTTGCTGTGTTATTTCCAAAATAAAACTTGGCGAAAAGCTTTTTTCATAATCCTTGTGAAAAATATTTTCCATGATATATGAAATAGAGATTTAAGGAATTCAGAATACCTCTTTGCTCTAAAATAACTGAAGGACAGAGTCACATCATGATGCATTAAACCGACTTTGGCTTCTGGGGCAGGTAAAAACTTTTTTATCAATTCGATACTTTCTAATGCAGAAACAACAACTTGTTTTTTGCTTAGATTTTGCTCATGTATTCTGTATACACAACATGATTCCTGTAACGCCTTTACTCCATAAATATGAGATAGGTGCAAGAAAATCCAGTAATCGGGTGAGTTAATAAAATCAATTGGAAATCCTCCTATTTCTTGAAACTTTTTCATATCAATCAGTACAGAAGGAAAAGGGATGAAATCTTCTTTAATCAATTCAGAAAAAATGTATCCTTCAGGTAAATATTTTCTTGTTCCAAAATCCTTTCTTATTCCCGTATCTTGATACAAAACATCTGTTTTTCCATAAACGAATCCTAAGTTATCCTCAGATGTAATAAGCTGTACTTGCTTACTAAGTTTGTCCGGATACCAAAAATCATCACAGTCTAAATAGGCTAAGTACTCTCCTTTGCAATACTCTGAAGCTCTCTGTCTTGCTTCACCAAGAGGAATAGTTTCTTCATTAAAGAAATACCTTATTTGATCATAAGATTTAGCAATTTCAGCGCTCCCATCAGAAGAATTATTATCCCAAAAAATAAGCTCCCAATTTTGATAGGTTTGGTTCAAAACTGAATCAATAGCTTCTCTCAAGTAGGTTTCAGAGTTATGACAATTAATAACAACTGATACCAATGGGTTGTTATTCATTGATGTATGAATCTATTGTTTTTTGTAGACCCTCTTCGATATTTGTCTTAGGGCTCCATCCGAGTTCCTCATAAGCTTTAGTAATGTCTGCATAAAGCGACATTTGTTCATTATGTCTGTACTCAAGACCGCCAAAAACTGGTTTTCCTTTCCCTAAAATTTCTACAACAGTTTCGACTAAATTCTTTATTTTTAGTGGTCTACCAGAGGCTAAGTTAAAAGTTTCACCAAAAAAATTAGTAGATTTCAAAGCAATCAAGAGGCCTTCAACGATATCATCTATATATGCGAAGTCTCTTATTTGTTCGCCGGGCGATACATTAAACGTTTCATTTTTCAAACAAGAGTTTATTACTTGGGGTAGGAATCTATTATTCGCCTGTCCTGGACCATAGACTAAAAATAATCTAATGTTCAATGTTTTAAGCCCTTCAAATTCATTAAGGAAATGAAGTAGTTTGTTTGAGATCATTTTGCTAAAAGAATAGCAACTATATGGTTTTCCTTCATAAAACTCTCTCATAGGAGAATTTTCACCCCAATATTCATCACCGGTACCAATATTCACAAATGACTCTATCTTAGAAAAATCTAATATACTCAGTATATTGAGGAGACCGCCAAAATGGCTATCAATGACTTCATTTCCAGATTGACTAAAATGGGAATGATCAACATATCCTCCAAAGTTCATGACGTAAGAAAAATCATTGTCTACTAGTGCATCCAATTTTTTTTTATCTCTTAAATCGCAATAAAGATAGTTAACTTTATGATTTTCTTCTTCCTTTGAAAGTCTATTCTTACTTAATGAATAGACTTCATATTCTTTAGTTGCCGCACTGGCGAAATGTGAACCAAGAAAACCAGAACCGCCTATTACTAATAATTTCTTCAAAAGATTATTTAAGCCAAGGAAAGCTTTTTTCAGTAGTCAATTCAGAGAGATAATCTTTATCTCTTTTTGTGTCCATACATTGCCAAAATCCTTCATGTTTAAAGTAAGCAACTTGACCATCAGATGAGGCTTGTTCAAGAGGTTCCCTCTCTAGTATTGTATGATCATTTCCAATGTAATCTAAGAATCTTGGTTCTACAACAAAAAATCCACCATTTATTCTTCCAGTTTGTAATTGTGATTTTTCTGAAAATGATGTTACCAACCCGTCATCCGTTAATTCTAAATTACCAAACCTAGCAGGTGGTCTGACTGCACATAGTGTCAACAATCTTTTCTTCTTCTTGTGATAAGAAATTAATTCTTTTATATTTACATTCGCTAATCCGTCCCCATAAGTAAGCATGAATGTATCGTCCTGAATGTAATCTTTAAGCCTTCTTAATCTTCCTCCTGTCATAGAATTTAAGCCAGTGTCTACTAATGTAATCTTCCAATTAATATCCTCATTTTTATTATGTGAAAAAATTTCGCCACTATTTAGATCAACAGTGAAATCATTAGATAAGGCGTTATAGTTTAGAAAATAATCCTTTATCACTTCAGCTTTATATCCTAAGGCAACGATAAATTCAGTGAAACCATATTTTGCATAACAGCTCATTACATGCCACAGGATAGGCTTAGAACCTATTCTCACCATTGGTTTAGGAATTTCTTCAGTATATTCACTTAGTCTTGTTCCAAAACCACCTGCCAAAATAACTACCTTCATGTTTTTAACTCCAATTAAAATCAAATGAACAAAGATCAGTTGAAAGTTGCTCTTTTGGATTATGCATAATATCTATAATATTTAAAATTTTTGATTCATTATTGCTTTTGTTTTGGAAGCCAAACCATAAATCTGGAGGTATCACTAATCGATTCTGATCATTTTCGGAAAGTAAGAATTCGGTAAATAGTTTCTCAGAGGTTTGAATCACGAATCTCACCTCTCCTTTGAGGACTGTTAAGTTACA
>MDSV01104597.1_pt1 | contig 10049 bp, 8 predicted proteins | sample 810851 | NCBI WGS metagenome assembly MDSV01 (sample SAMN05326640, study PRJNA326480) | marine metagenome | isolation source: seawater | place: Atlantic Ocean: North East | collected 2012
ATCCTTGATAGTACAAATATTGGTGTAAAAAAATCAGTATCAAAACCCATCAAGTGATATGTTGGTCCTGTTGGATAATCGACATTCGGGTAAATATCTTTTCTTTTAATCATAACATTTTTAACTATGTCATATATTTTATGAAACTTTTTATCGTTTTTAATTTTAGCAACTTTTTTAAAATACTTTTCCATAGTCGGGACTCTTGAATCACCTTTTTTATAGACTCTATGACCAAATCCCATCACAACATCTTTATTATCGAGAGATCTATTTATCCATTTTAAGGCAAATTCAGGTTTTTTTATTTTGACCATCATATGCATAACTTCTTCATTTGCACCACCGTGCAGAGGTCCTTTTAAACTTCCAACAGCACCTGTAATAGCACTATGAATATCTGACAAACTACTTGTAATAGTTCTTGCAGTAAAAGTTGAAACATTAAAACTATGTTCGGCGTAAAGAATCATAGAAACATCAAAAGCTTTAATAATTTCTTTACTAGGAGTTTTTTTGAAGCACATATGAAAAAAATTTTCAGAGAAACTTAATTTTTTTTTAGGAGGTATAATATTTTTACCTTTTCTATTTCTAAAAAAAGCAGCTATTGCGGTTGGTGTTTTGGCAAATATTCTAATTGCTTTTCTCATATTTGCTTCAGGTGAATTATTATTTGTTTCTTTATCTTCAAGACCCATAACACTTATAACTGTTCTGGTAACATCCATAGGATGTGATTTTTTTGGCATATGTTTTATAATCTCTTTTAGATTAGGAGAAATATTTCTATTTTTCTCTAATTCTTTTTCAAATTTTTTGAGCTGTAATTTGTTTGGCAGTTCCTTATTAAAAATCAAATAAGCAACTTCTTCAAAACTACAATTTTCACAAAGATCTTGAACAGCATAACCTCTATAAGTTAAAGAATTTATATCAGGCATTACTTGAGATATGGTAGTTTCGTCAACAACTATACCCAATAATCCCTTTTTTATATCACTACTCATAAATTATTCATGTCCATCAGTTTTAAAGTCAGTAATTATATTATCAAAAGTATTGTATTTTTCATATTCAACCAATTCATATAATCTTTTTCGAGTTTGCATTTTATCAATAATATTATTTTGGTGTCCATCACGCAAAATAGCTTTCAGACCATCTTCTACACTTTTCATGGCAAGCCTTTGAGTACTGACAGGATAAATTACAATGTTATATCCAAGATTTTCTAATTGTTTGGATGATAAAATTTTAGATTTACCAAATTCAGTCATATTTGCTAGTAGATAACTTTTAGTATTTTTTTTTATTCTTTCAAATTCTTTTTCATCTTTCATAGCTTCTGGAAATATTATATCTGCACCGGCATCTTGATATGCTTTTATACGTTCTATTGTTTTATTAATTCCTTCAATTAGGTTAGCGTCTGTTCTAGCAATAATTAAAAAATTTTTATCTTTTCTTGATTTAACAGCAGTTTTAATTTTTTCAACCATTTTTGCTAAAGATATAATTTCTTTATTGTCCAGATGACCACATCTTTTTTGATCTATCTGGTCCTCAATATGGCAACCACTCAATCCCAAATTTTCAAAAGTTTCAATTGTTTTTTGACAATCACGAAACCCTGTATCAGCATCGACAATTGAAGGGAGATCAGTAACTCTTGATATTTGATTAGCCCTGTAACTAACTTCTTTTAATGTTGTTATTCCAATATCTGGAATACCTAAGTCATTAGCCATCATGGCGCCAGAAATATATATACCATCAAAAGAAAGTTCAGTAATAAGTTTTGCACATAATGGATTGTAAGCACCAGGAAACTTTAAAATTTTGTTTGTATTAAGTTTATTTTTTAGATCTTGTCTTTTTTTTGAAGAATTTTTTTTTGTAAAGTGCATAACAATTTATACTAATCAATTACTATTATAATAGCTGTAACTATTAATAAAATAGCTAATAAGTATTCAACAAATCTTTTAACTTTAAAATTTTTAATTATATTTTTAATTGAGGATCCAAAAACTGCCCATAAACAAATAGAAGGAAAACAAACAAAAGGTGCTGTTATGGCAACAAAAGCTGTGGCTACCAAGAAACTTTCTTCATTTGGAAAAAAAGCAGTAGAAGCGGTTAAGGCCACAACCCAAGCTTTAGGATTAATAAATTGAAAAAGAGCAGCTTCATAAAGTTTTAGAGGTTTTCCTGTTTCTTTTTCATTATTTGTAAAAGATCCTAAAATTTTCCATCCTAGATAAAGTAAATAAAAAAAACAAATCCATTTAAGATAAAATTGGATAAAGGGATACTCTTTAAATAATTTTCCAAGACCAAAACACACTAATGTAATTTGAATTGTATGACCAAATGGTATTCCAATTAGATGTGGCAATGTTTTTTTAAAACCAAATTTTATACCAGAAGCAGTTAGCATTGCATTGTTTGGTCCAGGTGTCGCAAACATAACAAAATAATAACTAATAAGTGCAAAAAAAAGTTTAATATCAATCATTTAAATACTTTAGAATAATTTTTTCAAAACCAACATAATCCTTTATTAAGTGATCATGTTTAATTTGATTTGAATTTTTATCAGTGTACCCGTTTTCAAGTAATACAAACGGCAATGAAGCATTAAAAGCTGATTGTGCATCAACTTCACTATCACCTACCATGATAGTATCTTTTAGATTTCCTCCCATAATCTCAATAACGCTAGTTAAATGTCTCGCATCAGGTTTGCAGTAATTAAAAGTATCACAACCCGCAACATATTCAAAATATGAGTTTATCCCTATTTTTTTTAATAAATCAATTGCCAATCGTTCTTGTTTGTTTGTACATATTCCTAATGAAATTTTTTTACTCTTACTCCATTTTAAAAAATCTTTAACTCCATTCATTAATTTACTTTTTACCAAAATGTTTTTTGCATAAAAGTTTATAAACTCTGTTACCATTTTTTCTTTAATTGCTTTATCTTCAATTTTTTTTAATTCAATTTTTGCTGAGTTCCATAATGATCTGCTGATCATTGTTCCAGCGCCTTTTCCAATTAACGATCTTATTTCGTTAGTAGATTTCGTTTTATATCCAAATTTATTCATTACATGATTGTGTGCATTCATCAAATCAGGAGCTGTATCCACTAAAGTTCCATCTAAATCAAATAATATTGTAAATTTTTGAGTCATTTTTTTAAGTATTATTACGAAATATTTTGTGAGTTATTACAATCTTTATATTAATATAAAAAAATCATTATGACATCAATAAACACAAAAAAAAAAGCATTAAAAGAAAAAAATAATCAAACTTATTTACGAAAACTTGCCATAAAATCTGGAGTGAAGTTAATAGCTCCAGAAACTGTTTTTTTATCAAATGATACTAAGTTTGGTAAGAATGTAATAATTAATCCTTATGTTGTAATTGGAAAAAAAACAAAAGTTGGAAATAATGTTGAAATTTTATCATTTACTCATATTGAAAATGCAACATTGGAGTCAAATGTGAGAATTGGTCCATTTTCAAGAATTAGACCTGGAACTTATTTAAGCAAAGGTTCAAGAATAGGTAATTTTGTTGAAGTAAAAAAAAGTAAAGTGGGCAAAAACTCTAAAATTAACCACTTATCTTATATAGGTGACGCTGATATCGGAAAAAACGTTAATGTAGGTGCTGGCACAATTACATGTAATTATGATGGTAAAAATAAAAATAAAACTAAAATTTTAGACAATGCCTTTATTGGATCAAATACATCATTAATAGCACCTATTACTATTGGTAAAAAAGCAATTGTCGGTGCAGGATCAGCTCTAAATAAAAATGTTAAATCAAAGTCATTATCTTTAACAAGAGCTAAACAAGTTGAAATAGAAAACTATAAAAAAAAATAAAATGTGTGGAATAATAGGTATTGCTAGTAATAAGTCAGTTACATCAAACATCATCTCATCTTTAAAAAAACTAGAGTATAGAGGTTATGACTCTGCTGGTGTGGCTACTATAGCAAATAATCAAATTGATGAAAAAAAATGTACAGGCAGAGTAGACAATCTTGAAAAGATTTTATTTAAAAATCCTACAATTGGATCGATAGGTATTGGGCATGTAAGGTGGGCAACTCATGGAGTACCTAGTCAAGCAAATGCTCATCCACATTCTTCAGAAGAAGTTTCAGTTGTACACAATGGTATTATTGAAAATTCAAGTGAATTAAAAAAAGATTTAGAGTCAAAAGGTTATAAATTTAAATCACAAACTGATACTGAAGTTATAACATTTTTACTTACTAATTTTTTAAAAAGTAATGATTTAATAAATTCTATAAACCAAACTTTAAAAAAATTAATTGGCAGTTTCGCACTTGGTATTATTTTTAAAAAACATGAGAATATTATTATTGGTGCCAAAAGAGGAAGCCCACTTGCTGTTGGATATGGACCTAATGAAAATTATTTAGGTTCAGATTCTTACGCTCTTAAATCAATGACTAATAAAATAACTTATTTAGAAGATAATGAAGTCTGTTTATTAACAAAAGATAATATAGAATTTTTTAATTCAAAAAATAAAAAAATAAATAAAAAAATTTTAACATTATCTGATGACAAATATGCTGCTGAAAAAGGTGAATATAAAGATTTTATGTCTAAAGAAATTAATGAACAAAATATTACAACAAAGAACTGCATCAATGAATACCTTGATTTAATAAGAGAAGATATTAATTTATATAATTTTCCAATTAAGCCAGAAAAAATTAACAAAATAGTGTTAATAGGTTGTGGCACAGCTTACCATTCATGTATCACAGCAAAATATTGGTTTGAAGAACTCACTAATATAAATGTTGAAGTAGATATAGCGTCTGAGTTTAGATATAGAAAAGTAAAATTTGATAGTAAAAATTTGTATATATTTGTATCTCAATCTGGAGAAACTGCCGACACTTTAGGAGCTCTAGCTTTATGTAAGAAAAATAAAGCTAAAACTTGCTCTATTGTTAATGTTATTGAAAGTTCTATTGCAAGATTATCAGATCTAGTTTTACCAATTCATGCAGGACCTGAAATTGGTGTAGCTTCAACTAAAGCCTTTTTAGGACAAATGTTAGTACTATATATATTAGCCATAAAAATTTCTAAAATTAGAAAAAATATAGATTCCCTAGATTACTCTAAAAAAATTTTGAACCTAAAAAAACTACCTAATTTAATTGAAGAAACTTTAAAAACTCAAGATAAAATACAAACTATTGCGAAAGATTTTTTAAATGCTAAGGGAGTAATGTTTTTAGGTAGAGGTTTATCTTTTCCTATAGCATTAGAAGGGGCATTAAAACTTAAAGAGCTATCGTATTTACATGCAGAGGGCTATCCAGCTGGTGAAATGAAACATGGTCCACTTGCATTAATTGAAGAAGGTTTACCTGTTGTTATTTTAGCACCAAAAGATAAGTACTTTGTAAAAACAATTTCAAATATGCAAGAAGTTATTGCCAGAGGTGGAAAAGTTTTACTAATAACAAATAAAGACAGTAACATTATTAGTGAAAATATAAGATTTAGTCTATCAATTCCCAAAGTAGATTACTTTTTAATGCCATTTCTATTATCTATACCATTGCAATTACTAGCTTATCATGTCGCCAAATTAAAAAATTGTGATATTGATAAACCAAGAAATCTAGCAAAATCGGTTACAGTAGAATAGAAGCCTAGCCAAAACCTTACCCTTTGAATAAAAGTAAAGAATAAAAGATACTTATGGAAAATAAAAAAATTTACAGTTTAGATTTATTGAGAGGTTTCGCAGGATATGGAGTTGCAACAACACACTACATGTATTTTGTTAAGGATAAAATAAACTTTGAATACTATTCATTTATATTTGTTGAAATATTTTTTATTTTAAGTGGTTTCGTATTAAGTAAACAGCTTATTAAAGTTTATAATAACAAGAGTCATCTTAAAATATTTTATTTGAGAAGATTGTTTCGAACAATTCCTTTATACCTAATAGCATTAATATTTTATACAGCAATATCAAATAATTTTAATTATGATTTTTTTAAATTTTTATTTTTTGTACAAAAAATTATTCCAGATTTTGTAAGTGATAATTATTTTATGGTGGCTTGGTCTTTATCCATAGAAGAATTTTTCTATTTAATTTTTCCTATTTATCTAATTCTTTTAAGAAAATTTCAAGCAGCGCATCTAGCTATTTTTTTTATTATAGTACTTTCAGTAATTAAAATTATTAGCCATGAAAATTTTTCAAATGATTTTCTAAGAACAGGAACTTTAATTAGATTAGACTCTATAGCTCTAGGTTTTTTATTGGGTATTTATATAGAATCTATAGCAAAATTTAAAAAGGTAATTGCACTTTTAACTTTTTTAATTTTAATGATATTTGTAAATTATCAAAGCACTTTCATAAATGAAAATAGTTTAAATACAGTATACTTTATATTTTTATCACAATTTTTTAGCATTTTAATATTAGTCTTTTTTTATAATTTAGAATTTTTATTAAAAACTGATATTTTAAAAAAAATATGTTCTAAAGTCGCGACTCAAACTTATTCTGTATATTTATTTCACTTAATAATAATGCACTTTTTAATTATGTTAGATATAAATTTAATAAATAATATATTTGTTTATTTTATTTTATTATTTATAGTGTCATCTATTATTTTTAAATATATTGAAAAACCAATTTTATTACTAAGGCCTAAATATAAAAATGAATAAATTCAAAGCCTTTTTTTTATTTTTATTCAATAAGAGAAAGCACTGGCTTCCTTCCTTTTTAATCATAATAATTATTTTTTTATTTTTGATGATAATTGGAAAATCAAATCCAATACTTTTTTTTTATAATTAATATTAATCAAATTCTTTTTTTAAATTATTAAATACAAGATCATGACCTATTATAGAGAGATGAACGGGATCAAAATTTAAATATAATTTTTTAGGATTTTCAAAGTTGCAAAATTCATTACTTAAATCTATATATGTTATTTTAAGCTCCATAAGTATCTTTTTTATTTCATTTTGAGGATTCATAAGATTTTCTTTACAATTATACCTTACTTGATACTCATATGGTAAAATTAAAATTTTAATCTTTGTATCTCTAATTTTCTTGATTTTTGAGAATTCGTTTTTAAGAAGTTTTAATTTATCTTTCTCATTGTAATGATTATAACTTTCAAAAAAATACCTTTCAGATGGTTTGGTTAAATGACCTTTTAACCATAAGTATGTGTAAGATTTACTTCTTAAAATTCCATTTATTTTATTAAAAATAATATTTTTTTTTAGTTTTTGTATTAGTGAAACTTTTTCATTTTTTATTTTTATATTATTATTTTTTTTATTAAATTCTAGAATATCATCTAAAGTATAAACAATTAAAAAATCACTCTTTTCAAATAATTTTTTGTTTTTATTAATACTAATAATATTTTCACTTAAATCATTTCCTACTATTCCAGCATTTATATAATCTTTCTTTTTATTATCGTTTCTCAATTTTGATAGAAATGTATTTTTTTCGTTTACTCCTGACCCAAATAAAACGCTATCTCCAATAAAAATTATTTTTTCTTTCCTATTATCATACTTAAAATCTTTATTAGGAACACGATATCCGTACTCATCTAAATGTACTTTTTTTCCAAATACTGTAGTTTCAATATTTTTTTGATTTACATTAAATTCTTTTCCGTGCCCTCTTAGGTCTGAAAGCCCAAACGTTTTTAAAAAAAATTCAAAAATAAAGAAAAAGATTAGTATTATCAGCAAATTATTTATAATTATTTTTTTCATTAACTTGTACAAATTGTTTTTCTAGAATATACCTGAATTATATAAAATTTTATGAAAAAATGGACATTAAATAGTTGGAAAAATTATCCAGTAAAACATATTCCTAATTATCCAGATAAAAAGGAATTAGATATGGTTTTAGGAAAACTAAAAAATTTTCCTCCATTAGTTTTTGCAGGGGAAACGAGAAATCTAAAGCAACAATTAGCAAATGTTGTTGATGGTAAAGCCTTCCTGTTGCAAGGAGGAGACTGTGCTGAAAGCTTTGCAGAATTTCACCCAGACAATATTAGAGATACATTCAAAGTTATGCTGCAAATGTCCTTGGTTCTAACTTATTCAGCATCTTTGCCAGTTGTAAAATTAGGAAGAATAGCTGGTCAATTTTCTAAACCAAGAAGTTCACCTACTGAAAAAAAAAATGGTTTAGAATTACCAAGTTATTTAGGTGATAATATTAATGGTATTGAGTTTAATGAAAAATCAAGAGTACCTGATGCAAAAAGATTATTTAAAGCATATTCTCAAGCAGCATCAACTTTAAATTTAATAAGAGCATTTTCCCACGGTGGTTTTGCTGACTTGAAAATGGTGCATACTTGGAACTTAGGATTTATTAAAAAGAGTCAACAATATAAAAAATTTAAGGAGCTCGAAGATAAGATTGCTGATGCGCTAGCTTTTATGGATGCTTGTGGAATTAATTCAGATTTTAATAGGAGATTAAAAACAGTTAATTTTTTTACTTCACATGAGGCCCTACTATTACCTTTTGAACAATCAATGACAAGAATAGATTCTACAACTGGTGAGTATCACGATACTTCTGCACATTTTGTTTGGATAGGTGACCGAACAAGACAGCTAGGTGGAGGTCATGTTGAGTTTTGTAGAGGAATAGAAAATCCAATTGGTATTAAATGTGGACCAACATCTAAGCCAGATGAAATTGTAAAAATTTGCAACGCAATAAATCCAAAAAATGAAAAAGGTAAAATTGCGCTAATTTCAAGATTTGGATATGAAAATGTTGGTAAATTTTTACCAAAATTAATTAGAGCAATTAAAAAAGAAGGATTAAATATTGTTTGGTCATGTGATCCAATGCATGGTAATACTATTAAATCAGCAACAGGTTTTAAGACACGACCTTTTAACAATGTTGTGAGAGAGGTAAAAAATGTTTTTGCTGTTCATCAATCAGAAGGAAGTTTTGCTGGAGGACTACATATTGAAATGACTGGGCAAAATGTTACTGAATGTACCGGTGGCGCACAAAGAATATCTGATAAAGATTTATCGCACAGATATCATACCCATTGTGATCCAAGGCTTAATGCCAGCCAAGCCTTAGAACTTGCGTTTTTAATTTCAGATGAAATTAAGAAAAATTCTCAATATTCAAAAAATAACATTAAAGCGGCATCTTAAACAATTGTATTAAATACAATTTTGTTTAAATTTAGAAGTGATGAAAAATTCTGAAAAAGTAATTTTTATAAGTAGATGGATTAAAAATTATGTTGATGAAATGCCTTATAAGGCTCAATCTTTAGTTATTGGAATTTCTGGTGGAATAGATTCTTCTGTAACAAGTACTTTATGTGCAATGACTGGTTTAAAAACTATTGTTTTATCAATGCCTATAAAACAAAAATCTTTACAACATGATTTAAGTTTAAAACATCAAGAGTGGTTAACTAGAAATTTTAAAAATGTTGAACCTCATTTAGTTAATTTAGATGATTTATTTAAAACTTTTGAGAATACTTTATCAAAATTTAATGATGATCATGGTATGGCAAATACTCGAGCTAGACTCAGAATGACAACACTTTATCAAGTAGCAGCTGCTAACAAAGGGATTGTTGTTGGAACAGGAAATAAAGTTGAAGATTTTGGTGTAGGCTTTTATACAAAGTATGGTGATGGTGGAGTTGATATTTCACCTATAGCTGACTGTAATAAAACTGAAATTTGGGAATTAGGAAAAGAATTGAAAATATTAAAGGAAATAATAGATGCGCCTCCAACAGATGGGTTATGGGATGATGGTAGAACAGATGAAAGTCAGTTGGGATTAAAATATAGCGAATTAGAAGAGGCAATGAATAACCCTAATTCACCAAATCGTGAAAAATACGAGAAAATAAGAAAATTAAATTTGCATAAAATGGAGCCTATTCC
>MDSV01099650.1_pt1 | contig 10048 bp, 10 predicted proteins | sample 810851 | NCBI WGS metagenome assembly MDSV01 (sample SAMN05326640, study PRJNA326480) | marine metagenome | isolation source: seawater | place: Atlantic Ocean: North East | collected 2012
GGTGCAGCATCTTTTGGTGCATCAACTTTCTTTTCTTCTGTCTTAGGTGCAGCATCTTTTGGTGCATCAACTTTTTTTTCTTCTCCTGAATCTTTTTTTCTATCTTTTTTTGGAATTGCTTTTAGTGGATTATTTCCCGCTTTTGGCATTTCCATTAATTTATTCTCCCCAAGTAATCGAGCAACTCTAATAGTTGGTTTTGCGCCTTGCTCTAACCAGTATTTTATTCTTTCATTTTCAAGACCAACTCTTTCCTTTTTTTCTTTTGGTAACAAAGGGTTAAAAAATCCCAATTTTTCGATAAATCTTCCATCTCTAGGAAATTTACTATCCGCAACAACAATTTTGTACACTGGTCGCTTTTTCGTTCCACCTCTAGATAATCTTAGTTTTAACATATTTCTCCTTTTTTTTTATTTTAGTTGGTTAAAAAGTTCTGGTGGCAGTCCTTTGTCCGCCAAATCTTTCATGTTGCCTTTTGACATTTTTTTCATCATATCTGACATCATTTTAAATTGTTTAAGTAATTTATTGATAGTGGCAATATCTGTACCTGAACCATTAGCAATTCTTTTTTTTCTTGATCCATCAATCACTCTTGGATTACTTCTTTCTTTTCTTGTCATCGATAATATTACAGCTTCATTTTTTGATATTACTCCTTCGTCTACACCAGACTGATCCATTTTTGATTTTAATTTTGAAACTCCAGGCAAGAATGACATAATTCCCTCTATGCCACCCATTTTTTTCATCTGTCTTAGCTGAATTAAATAATCGTCCATAGAAAATTGTCCTTTTTTTAAACTTTCCTCTGCTCTTTTAACTTTTTCATCACTTAAATCTTCGGCAGCCTTTTCAACGAGACTGACAATATCTCCCATGCCTAGTATTCTATTTGCAATTCTGTCGGGATGAAATACTTCCAGATTATTAATTTTTTCTCCTACACCTAAAAACTTTATAGGTACTTTTGAGACATACTTCATACTCAATGCAGCTCCACCTCTGGCATCGCCGTCAGCTCTTGTAAGAATGATACCAGTTAAATTTACAGTATTTTTAAATTCCTTGGCAACCTCTGCTGCCACTTGGCCTGTCAATGAATCTGCAACTAAAAAGTTTTCTGTTGGACTAATTATATTTTCTATTTGTTTAAGTTCGCTCATCATTTGGAAGTCAATTTGTGTTCTTCCTGCTGTATCAAACAAAATTACTTCAGCCCCATTTAATTTTGCAGCACTAATGGCTCTTCTGCAAATATCTGATGGTTGTTGTTGATCTATAATTGGTAATGTTAAAATATTGTTTTGTTCACCTAAAAATTTTAGTTGCTCTTGAGCTGCAGGTCTATAAATATCAAGGCTAACCATCATTACTTTTTTTTTTTTATTATTCTCAATATATTTTGCTAGTTTTGCTGTTGATGTAGTCTTTCCTGAACCTTGTAAACCAACCATCATCATAACAACTGGTGGAACTGCGCTAAGATTAATTCCAATATCCTTTTCACCTAAAAACGAAATAAGCTCATCATGAACTAATTTAACTACCATTTGACCTGGAGAGGTCGATCTAATAATTTCTTGTCCTAGTGCTTTGGGTTTTACATTTTCAATAAAATTTTTTGCAACATCTAAAGATACATCAGCTTCCAAAAGAGCTTGTCTGATGGCTCTTAATCCCTCATCAACTTGCTTTTCGTCTAATGAGGGCGCCTTTTTCAAGGAAGAAAAGACTTCTTCAAATTTATTTGTCAAATTTTCAAACATAATTTTATACAGCAGTTAATGCACCAGTGGGCGAAACCTCGCTGACTGGTGTCGATCTCTTTGTTTCCAAAGACACCGCAAATTACTGATTTTGCGGAAGTAGCGTTAAACTATAATAGAGGTTCAAAAAGTCAATAAATAAGTTAAGTATTAACATATGAAACTTAATGCGTATAAAATGGATGGTTTGGGTAATGATTTTATAATCATCGATAGACGAGAAAATCCAATTAGTTTAACTAAGGAAAAAATTATTAAGTTGGGAAGTAGAGATAATATTGGTTTTGATCAAATGATTTTTATAGATAAAGGAGAAGAAGATACTTTTCCGATAAAAATATTTAACTCTGATGGGGGTGAAGTTAGCGCGTGTGGAAATGGTTCTAGATGTGTGGCTTATCTTTTAGGTAAAAAATTAAATACTAAAGAAATTAAATTAAAAACAAATAATAGAATACTAAATGCAAAATTAGTTGGAAATTTACAGGTGAAGCTTGAAATGGGAAAACCTTTATTTGATTATGCGGATATCCCATTATCAAAAAAAATAAACTCTGCAAATATAACTCTAGAAATAGGCAATAGAGAGTTTACTGATGGGTTTTGCGTCAATATAGGAAACCCACATATAGTTTTTTTTATTGATGACTGTTTTAAATATAACCTAAAGGAAATTGGACCATTAATTGAAAACCACGAACTGTTTCCAGAAAAAATAAACGTTACATTTGCTGAAGTAAAAGAAAGTAACAATATTTTGGTAAATGTATGGGAACGTGGAGCAGGACTAACCAAAGCATGTGGAACTGCTGCATGTGCAACGGGTGTTGCTGCTTTTGAAAAAAAAATTTCTGGAAATAATAACAATATTCATTTTAAAGGAGGTTATCTAAATATTGAATATGATCGAGTTATTTCTATGACAGGTCCAGTATCGGACATCAAAGAAGTAAGAATTAATTTGTAATGGGTATATTTGATATATTTAAGTTTGGTCTAAAAAAAAGTGCAACCAATTTTACTGAAGGTCTAAGAGAAATAATAATAAAAAAAGAAATAGATGATCAAACTCTAAATGAAATAGAAGAATTTTTAATTAAATCAGATGTTGGTTTAGAGGCAGCGGAGGAGATAAGAGGAATAATTTCTCAAAAAAAGATTGATCCAAAAAAAAATTTACTAGGAGAGGTCAATAATATTTTAAAGCAATATATTTTTGAATTAATGAGACCTTTAGAAAAGAAAGATTTTTTTGATAAATCAGAAAATATGAAAACTATTATTGTTTCTGGAGTTAACGGTGTTGGTAAAACAACAACGATTGGAAAGCTAGGTAAAATTTTAAAAAGTAATGGAAATAAAATTTTATTTTCAGCATCTGATACATTTAGAGCAGCAGCTATAGATCAATTAGATAATTGGTCAAAGAAGATTGAGGTAAAGATAGTTAAATCCTCTCAAGGCTCAGATCCTGCATCAGTTGCTTATAAAGCTGTAGAGGAGGCAAAAAATAATAATTATAGTCATGTGCTTATTGATACAGCGGGAAGATTACAGAATAAGAAAAATTTGATGGAAGAATATAAAAAAATTTCTAATGTAACAAAAAAGATCGATGAAAAATCTCCCCATGAAGTTATTTTAGTCTTAGACGCTACATCTGGACAAAATATTATAACTCAAGTTGAAGAGTTTAACAGAATAATACCTATTACTGGTTTAGTAATGACTAAACTTGATGGTACGGCAAAAGGAGGAATATTAATAGCTATTTCAAAAAAGTTTAAACTACCAATACTCGCTCTTGGAATGGGTGAAAAGGAAGATGATTTGCAAATCTTTAATGCTAAAATATTTTCTGACAGTTTTATTGGTGCTAATTAATTAAGTTACTAGAAATAAGTGGTTTATAATAATAACATTTATAGTTATCTGTCATATTGTTAAACCCACACTTTTTAACCACTGAAGAAATTATGAACTCTAATTTATTTTTATTATTGTAAGATTTAAGTTTTTTTTTTGATATATCGAATATTAAATTTGTATTAAAATTTTTAATTGCGCTTACCATAATTAATGTATTGTTATCCTTTAACAAATAATAGGCAAAATCTTCGGGAAATACTGGAAAATCATAATTTTGAATTATTTTTTTTGCTTGGTTTGGAAACCAATCGTAACTTATCAATGCTACATCATTATTACTTAAATGGTCAAACAAGTATAAGTCTTGCGGGAAGTCAGTTATATAATTATATTCTTCTCCTTTCGCCAAAATAGCCTTATCTCTTGTTTTAAAATACAAAGTAAATTTTTTATCGTGAGAGTTCATTTTACCAATATTAAACAAATCTACACTATGATAATTATTGATCTCACCAAAAGAAGATTTACAGTTAAACGTTAAGAGTAAAATAATTAATATTTTTTTCACTTAACTAATTAAGAATTAAATTGGGAAATATATTTGTTAAGAATGTGTCCTAATTTAAACCTTTAATAAACGTTTCAATACTTTTTAATAACTCATTATTGAATTCCATCATATGATCGTCATAATTATTGAAATAATTATACTTGGGCTCATTTGCTCTCTCAAAAACTTTTAATCCCATATCAAATGGCACTATTTTATCTTTTTTTCCATGCATAACTAAAATAGGAGATTTAATATTGGGCAATTTTTCTAAACTTTCGTATTTATCTTTGAGTAAAAATTTGACTGGTAAAAATGGGTAGTATTTTTTTGCTAATTTAGACATTGAGGTAAAGGGTGCTTCTAATATAATGCCTGCAAATTTATAATTTTGAGATAAATTTATTGCAACAGCAGTCCCTAAAGACTCTCCATAGAGAATAATTTCATTATCCTTTGTATTATTATCATTTAACCATTTTTTCGAAGCTTCAGAGTCTATGTATAATCCAGATTCATTTGGGCTTCCTTTGTTTCCACTAAAACCCCTATAGGCAACTATCAGATAATTTATATCAAGCTTTGATAATTCGTTTAATTTATATACTCTATTATCAATACTTCCTGCATTACCGTGAAAAAATAGTAATGTCTTGAATTTTGTATTTTTTTTAAAGTACCAACCAATCAAATCGTTTTCAGATTTAATTAAAATTTTTTCAATTTTGTGGTTTAAATCCTTCTCATTTAGATAATTATTAATTGTCGGATGATATAATAATTTTCTTTGCATAAAAAAAATTACTAAAAGAATTAATAAATAAATACCTAACGCTAGATAGAGAATATCAATCCAAGACATTTTGGTTCTCTTCAATTTAAGTTATTAAATTATTTTTTGTCAAAAAATGCTTCGTATATCATCATTATAATAGCTATAGCCATTAATATATATACTGGCAATACATCAACAAAGCCTATCATCATTGATTTTGTTAGTGTTGTTGAAAGACCAATTAGAAAAAATATTGCAAATGATAAACCAATAAGTGTTGTAATTTTATTCATTATATTCCTCGCTTTTTTTTTCTAACCACCTAGCTGTACCAAGAAACCGTTGATCATCATACTTGCCTCCAATTAATTGGACACCTAAAGGTAAATTATTTTCACCTTGAAGTAAAGGTAGTGAAATCGCAGGTGTGTGCATATAAGACCAAACTCTATTAAAATCAGCACTTCCAGTACTTTTTAGTCCCTTGTCAGCAACACCTGTACTGCATGGTGATAAAACTCCATGATAATCCTCGAATACTTCTTTGTAAGACTCATAACTTCTTTTCATAAAATCTACTGCATCTAAATATTCTTTAGCTGAATACTTCATTCCTCTCGAGATAGCCGATTGCATTTCTTTAGATAGTTTATTTTTTGATTTTTTATAATAAATCTGAAAATTATTAGATAAATCTGTCTCATGAATTATTCTGTGATTTTTATCAATATCTTTAAAATAAGAAGGTGTATCAAATACTTCTATATTTTTTTTAAACGATTTTATGAAATACTCGAATGACTCTCTTGATTTTTTATCAATTTTTTTCCAGCTATTAGTTTTATAAAAAATGAACTTTGGTTCAAAAAGTGGTCCCTTAATACATTCCTCAAGCATATACTCAGAAGAATAATGAATGGTTGCTTCATCATAGCTATCCTTTTTAATTAATATCTTTGAGAGTAATGCTACATCTTCGACTTTTTTTCCAAAAACACCAATATGATCTAAATTAAAGGATGTTCTTAAAACTCCATTTCTTGAAATTAATCCATAACTAGGTTTGTAACCAACAACTCCACAGTATGAAGCGGGTCTTATTACAGAACCACCAGTTTGAGACCCAATCGAAAGTGGGGCCATATGAGTTGCTATTACGGCTGCAGATCCACTGGATGATCCGCCTGGGGTTCTAGAATAATCATGAGGATTTCTTGTGTCAGGTGGGCCCAGGTAAGCTAATTCAGAAGTTGCCGTTTTACCCATTATAATCGCTCCAGCTGATTTTAATAGATCAACAATTTCAGCATCCTGAGACTGTGTTTTTCCCTTACGTAAAACCGTACCACACTCAGTAGGCATATCATATGTTCCTATAATATCTTTTAATGCAACTGGAATACCATGCAAGGATCCCATGGGCTTTCCTGATTTTCGATGTTTGTCAGACTCTTCGGCTTTTTCAATAAGTAATTTTTTATCAAAATGCACCCAGGCTTTTACATCTTTTTCAAATTTATTTATTTGATCAATATAATTTTGACACAACTCAACTGAGGATAATTCAGAATTTCTAATTTTTTTTGCTATCTCAGAAACAGGTAATGAGAAAACATTTGTCATTATTTAGTTTGCAAACAATGTATCAGGTAACCATAGTGCTATACCTGGAAAAATATACATTAAAACCATTGCAAGAATAACTATTCCAAGAAATGGCATTATACCTCTAAATATTTCCATTAGTTGAACATTTTTACTTTGTACCCCTTTTAAATAATAAGCAGACATCGCCATGGGTGGAGTAAGAAATGAGGTTTGTAAATTTAAAGCAATTAACATTGCAAAAAAGTATGGGTTAACACCAAAAAATTCTACAAGTGGTAAAAATATCGGTACAAAGATTATTAATATTTCAGTCCATTCAAGGGGCCAACCAAGCAAAAATATGATTAGTTGAGTTATAACTAAAAATTGCCAGGGTTGAATATCCATCGATTTAAAAAAATGCTCAAAAACTTCATGACCGCCTAAGTAAGAAAAAACTGAAGCAAATGTCCAAGAGCCGACAAATAACCACATTATCATCGCACTTGTCTTTGCAGTCAAAAATACCGACTCTTTAAAATTTTTCCATTTAAGTGATTTGTAAAAATAAGAGAGAACTAAAGAACCAAATGCACCAACTGCTGCCGCCTCGGCTGGAGTTGCTAGTCCTGCCAATATAGTGCCTAATACCAATATAATTAGAGAAAACAACGGTAAAAAAGAAACTAATACCTCTTTCAATATAACAGACCGTGGAGGTATTTCTTCCGCAGGAGGCTTTGGTGCTAGAGATGGGTTTAGCCAGGCTCTCACTACAACATATAATATATATAATCCAGCTAACATTAATCCTGGAAAAATTGCAGCAGCAAACAATCTCAACGGGGAAAGCTGAGCAATAACCGCATAAACAATTAGCATAATACTTGGAGGTATTAGAATTCCTAAACATCCACCTGAACAAATTACACCAGAGGCAAATTTTTTATCATAACCTGCTTTAATCATTGCTGGCCAAGCTAATAATCCCATTAAAGTAACTACAGCACCTATTATACCTGTTGCTGTAGAAAACAATGCACAAGTAACAAGAGCTGCAACAGCCATTGAAGCTGGCAATTTGTGTGAAGCTAACCTTATTGCAAAAAATAATCTTGAAACAATTCCAGCTCTTTCAACTAAATATCCCATGAATAAAAATAGCGGAACCGCGGTCAAAACATTGTTATCCATAATAGTGTATGTGTTAGACACCAAAAGATTAAATATTCTATTATCTAACAAGTGTTCCATTCTTGTTGGATCAAAATAAGCATAGTAGCCAAAACCTACTCCCATGGCCAATAACGTGAATGCAATTGGGAAACCTAACAGAACAGCAAATAGAAATAACCCCATCATTAAAATTGCAATTTCTGGATTAGTTAAACTAAATAACATCTGCCTTATTGTCCTCTTGTGATGTTCTCATCAAAACTTTTTCTGTTTCTTCTGCATCTGCAGATAATCTTTTAGGCCAGTGCCCTGTTTTAATACAAATAATTGCTCTACAAACTTCGCTGATACCTTGTATTGTTAATAAAGCTCCAGACAAAGGTATTAAAGATTTGGCCATGTATATCTGTATCTGTGCTGGGCTGTTCCAACTCGTTTCTTTTATTTTCCATGCTAATGCAGCATATTCGAATCCATAAAATGCCAAAGCTAGTATGCCCGGAAAGAAAAATATAAAATATAAAACAAGATCTATCCATGCTTGCACTTTAGTTGGAAATAATCTGTAAATGACGTCACCTCTTACATGTGCTTCCGTTGAAAGCGTATATGCTCCCGCCATCATGAAAATTGCGCCGTACATTTGTAAACTAAAGTCAAAGTTCCATAAAGTAGGGCTATTGAATGCATAAGCCATTATAACTTCATAACAGGTACCACCCATTAGAATCACGATACACCATGAAAATGCTTTTCCCATTGAAGCACTGAGTGTATCTGCAAATTTAATGAATGATTTCATTTATTCACTTACTTTAAATTATTTTTTGTTAAATAAAAAGGGGGCCAATATTGGCCCCCTATAAATATTAAAAGACTGACTTTATATTTTAACTTTTCCTAAAGGTCCAAACTCATTTTCATATGCTAATCTGTAATTAGGCTGATTCATCAGCAAGTATTTCATCACTCTCTTAGCGTATGCTTTTTGTGAGTCTACAACTTTTTTAAAGAAAGCATCTTTAGCAGTAAAGTCACCAATTACTTTATCCCAACCTTTTAATTGTTGAGCTAAAATTTCATCAGATGTCTGGTACACATTAACTTTATGTTCATTCATCAGTTTTGATAAATCCGCAGAATACCTTACTAATGCTTTAAAATAGTTATCAGTATTTGCAGCATAAGCAGCATTTTTTAAAATTGCCTGATTAGCTGGAGATAAACTATTAAAAGTTTTGTTGTTAATTGGTATTTCAAACATCTCCTGAGATTGGTGAAAACTTCCTAAGTGATAGTGCTTAGAAACATCTTGCATACCAAACTGTGAGTCTGATGTCGGGTTATTAAACTCTGCAGCTTCGATCAATCCAGTTTTCATTGCTGGTTGAATTTCTCCACCTGGTAATTGTCTAACTACCATTCCCATAGCTGTAAGAACGTTAGTTGCAAGACCAACTGTTCTATACTTCATACCTTTAACATCAGATACTTTAGTTACGTTTTTCTTAAACCAACCGAATGGTTGCGCTGGCATAGGCATATGAAATACACCTGTGTAATCAAAACCTACCTTCTTAATAGTTTCTTCATACAGAGCTCTTCCTCCACCGTACTCCATCCATCCCATAACTTCTTGGGACGACATACCATAAGATGGTCCAGTGCCGAAAAGTGACGCTGCTGGATTCTTACCATACCAGTAAGCTGTAACCCAGTGACCCATATCAACAGCACCTGAGCTAACTGCTTGACCAATTTCACTAGTTTTTACAACTGCTCCAACTGGCTGAAGGTCAATCTTTAAAGAACCTCCAGACATGTCGCTAACCATTTTGCAATAATCTCCTGCCATTTCAAAAAATATGTTAGCTCCACTAGGCCATGCGGCTTGCATTTTAAGTGTTTGAGCAGCACCCAAATTTACGTAAGGTAATGCAACTGCAGCTGCACCTGCTGCTGCTGCTGTTTTAAAAAACTTACGTCTTGAAGGTGTTTTCCCCTTCAATGATTTTTTATTTTTAATCATTATTTCTCCTCTTAGTTAATTAACTATCAATTATTTAAGCATAAAAGGGTTGAAGAGTCTTATGCTAAATAGACTTATTCTAAATTATTTTCAACTCTTGGTAGTATATCTTAAATTATTTTTAATTTACTTTATTCTTACATCCACCAGACTCAAAAAATTCTGTTAGATTATCTATTGCAAGATTTGCCATCGCTGTTCTAGTCTCTTTTGTAGCGCTTCCAAGATGTGGGAGGATAAACGCACTTTTGTGTTTTTTATATCCAGGATTTAAGTTTGGTTCGCCTTTA
>MDSV01063898.1_pt1 | contig 10047 bp, 10 predicted proteins | sample 810851 | NCBI WGS metagenome assembly MDSV01 (sample SAMN05326640, study PRJNA326480) | marine metagenome | isolation source: seawater | place: Atlantic Ocean: North East | collected 2012
AATAGCTCCTTTAATTTTTCCAACTCTTTTTTGTACAGCTAAATATTCAAGAATTCTTTCCTTTATTTTTTCTAATCCATAATGATCTTCATCTAAAATTTTTTTTGCTTCATTTATATCTACAGCATTTGTTTTTTTATTAATCCAGGGTAATTCAACCATCCAATCTAGATAATTCCTAACAACAGTAGCCTCAGCAGACATTGGGCTCATTGATTTTAACTTTTTCAATTCTGCTAGACATTTTTTTAGAGCCTCTTTACTCATTTTTGCTTTATGAATTGATTTATGTAATTGAGTGACTTCATCCTTTCCGTCCTCAATATCTCCAAGCTCTTTTTGTATTGCTTTCATTTGTTCATTCAAATAGTACTCTCTTTGCGTTTTTTCCATTTGATTTTTTACTCTTCCTCTTATTCTTTTCTCTACGCTAATAACGTTAATTTCATTATTAATGTGTTCCATTATTTTTTCTAATCTTGCTTTTAAATCCACCATTTCTAGTAATTTTTGTTTTTCAAAAATTGAAATATTTAATTGTCCAGCAATATGATCTGCAATTTTAGATGGATTTTTTTGTTGTTTTAAACTTGTAAATAACTCTGATGAAATCCTTTTGTTTAAGTTTGCTACTTTTTCCAATTTTCTAACTATAGCTATTGAAAGAGCTAGCAAATCTTCTTTTTGATCAATCTTGTCCTCAACAGTTTCTGTTGAAGTGACTAAAAATTCTTTATCTTCCTTACATTCTATTATTTTTACTCTGTTTATTCCTTCAGCCAAAACTTTTACGGTACCATCAGGTAATTTTAAAAGTTGTAATATTTTACATTCACAAGCAAATGAATAAAGATCCTCTTCGCTAGGATCATCTATCTCTCCATTTTTCTGAGAAACTAAAATAATTTTTTTATTTGTCTTCATTACCTCGTTTAAAGCTTTAATAGATTTATCGCGGCCGACAAACAAAGGTACGATCATGCCAGGAAAAATAACTATATCTCTTAGTGGTAATGTTGGAACAAATTCAGTTTTATTCATAACCATAGTATATGGTTATAATTGAAAATAATTCAATATATTTATTAAGCTGCGACAGTCTTTTTGGTTTTGGAGTGGATAAGCAGTGGCTCGGTGCCTTTTTTTACTACAGATTCGTTTATTATTACCTCTTCAATGCCGCTCATTGTAGGTAATTTAAACATAGTTTTTAACAGAAGAGATTCGATAATCGACCTCAAACCTCTTGCACCAGTTTTTTTGTTGATGGCTTTCCTAGCAATTTCCAAAACTGCTTCGTCCTTGAAAGTTAATTTTACGTTTTCAAATTCAAAAAGTCTTTTATATTGTTTAACTAAAGAATTTTTAGGTTCTTTTAAAATTTTTACTAAAGATTTTTCATCAAGCTCATCAAGAGTAGCAAGCACTGGCATTCTTCCAACAAACTCAGGAATTAATCCATATTTAATCAAATCTTCTGGTTCTAAATTTCTAATAAGCTCCCCAGTAGATTGATCCTGAAAATGTTTAACTTTAGCTCCAAAACCTATAGAAGTATCACTTCCTCTTCTTGCTATAACTTTATCTAATCCAGAAAAAGCTCCACCACAAATAAATAAAATGTTTGTGGTATCCACTTGTAAAAATTCTTGTTGAGGATGTTTTCTTCCTCCTTGAGGTGGAACACTAGCTACGGTTCCTTCCATTATCTTAAGTAAAGCTTGTTGCACTCCTTCACCGGAAACATCTCTTGTTATGGATGGGTTTTCGGACTTTCTACTAATTTTATCAACTTCATCTATATACACTATACCACGTTGTGCTTTTTCAACGTTGTAATCTGCGGCTTGTAATAATTTAAGAATTATATTTTCAACATCTTCTCCGACATATCCAGCCTCTGTTAATGTTGTAGCGTCAGCCATTGTAAAGGGAACGTCTAATATTCTAGCTAACGTCTGGGCTAATAATGTTTTTCCACAACCTGTTGGACCGACTAAAAGAATATTTGATTTTGATAGTTCTACATCCTTATTATTTTTTGACTCATAATTTAATCTTTTATAATGGTTGTGAACGGCTACAGATAGGACTTCTTTCGCATAAATTTGCCCAATAACATAATCATCCAAAACTTTGCAGATTTCTTGAGGTTTGGGAACTCCCTCTTGATTATTGTTTAAAAAAGAATCTTTATTTTCTTCTTTTATAATGTCCATGCATAACTCTACACATTCGTCACAAATGAAAACCGTTGGACCAGCAATTAATTTTCTTACTTCGTGCTGACTTTTTCCACAGAAAGAGCAATACAAAATATTTTTATTATTTTTTTCAGCCATAAATTTTTAAACGAATCAGTTAAATCAAAACTAAACTAATCTTTATAGTTATCAAGTTTAAGTTGTAATGGTTAACTAAATCTAGTGTCTCAGGTTCTTTTTTCCACAACTTGGTCTATTAAACCAAAATCTTTTGCCTCTGAAGGAGTCATAAAATTATCTCTTTCTAAAGCTTTTTTAATCTCTGATTCATTTTTTTTTGTATGTTTTGAATAAATTTTATTTAATCTGTCTTTGAGAGCCATTATTTCCTTTGCATGAATTTCAATATCAGTTGCTTGCCCTTGATATCCAGCTGATGGTTGGTGAACCATTATTCTAGAATTAGGTAAAGAAAATCTTTTACCTTTTTCTCCAGCTGCTAGTAAAAAAGATCCCATTGAAGATGCTTGACCAATACATAATGTAGAAACAGGTGGTTTTATATATTGCATAGTATCATAAATCCCTAACCCAGATGTCACTAGACCTCCTGGGCTATTAATATAAAAAGATATTTCTTTTTTTGGATTTTCAGATTCTAGAAATAATAATTGAGCAGTAATTAATGTAGAAACGCTATCATTCACTGGACCAACCAAAAAGACTATACGTTCTTTTAATAATCTGGAATAAATATCATAAGCTCTTTCTCCCCTATTTGATTGCTCAACAACCATTGGAATGAGATTATTCATATGTTCTTCAATTCTATTTTTCATAACGAATCAACGAATTGATGTTATACAACGTATGATTACTTTTTTCTAATTTTTTTCGTTTTTTTAGAAGATTTAAGTGATTTTTTTGATTTTTTAGTAGCTTCATCCTCAGAATGATTATGAGCTTTGTGATGTTCTTCAATTATATCCTCTGCTTCTTTTATAGAAATTACTTTTTTTATTTTTTTAGATTTTTCCTTAATTAAATTAATAATTTTTTCCTCATATATTGACCCCCTTAAACTAGCTGCAGCCGAAGGATTCTTTTTATAATACTCCAAAACTTGCTTTTCTTGACCAGGCATAGATTGTATCTGTTTTTGAATTTCAGTTTTTAATTCTTGTTCTTCTACCTTTAGATTATTTTTCTCTCCAAGTTCGTTCAATATAAGTCCAAGTTTAATTCTTTTTTTTGCAATTTTTTCGCTTTCTTTTTTATTTTTTTCTACATCTTCTTTTTTTAATCCTTTTGATATCAAAGATAATTCTTGTTGTACTAAATTATCAGGCAAATCTATTTTATGAATCTTTTCAATTTGATCTAATATATTTTCTTTTGCAAGAGCATCTAGATTCATTTTATATTGATTTTGAATTTGTTTTTTTACTAATTCATTTAAATCTTTTAAATCTTTAGCTCCTAAATTTTTTGCAAACTGATCATCTATCTTGGCTTCTGAAGATTTTTTAATATTTAAAATTTTACATTTAAAATTTGCTTTTTTATTTGAAAATTCTTTCTTAGGATAATTTTCAGGTAAAATTGCTACGATTTCCTTTTCGGTATTTTTTTTGCATCCTATTAATTGTTTATCAAAACCTTTTATAAACAGATCTTTTCCTAAAACTATTTGAGTATTTTTACCTTCTCCACCCTCAAAAGGTTTATTGTCTATAGTTGCTTTATAATCAAAAACAACTAGATCTCCTTCTTTCGCATTTTCATTTTCTTTTTTATCTTGAAAGTTGTTTTGATTCTTTGCAATTTGTTCTATTCTTTTTTTACTATCGTTGTCTGAAACGGTAATATCGTAGTCTGTAAATTTTATTAATTCTAGAGATTGAATTTTTATTGAAGGCAACTCGTCAACTTCTAAAGTATAATTTAAATCTTTTCCTTCGCCATAAGATTTAAGATCCAATTTGGGTTGTCCAGCAACTTTTATTTTTTTTTCTTCAAGAGCTTTTGTTGAGGTTTCTTTTAAAATTTTTTCTAATACTTCGCCATAAATAGCTTTTCCAAATTGTTTTTTTAAAATATCTATAGGTACTTTACCTGGTCGAAATCCTTTCAGATTAATTGTTTTGCTAAGTTCACTTAATCTACTATCCATTTTTTCTTCTATAGTTTTTTTATCGATAAAAACCTTTAAGTTTGTTTTCAATCCTTTTTTGGAGTCTACTGTGACTTTCATAATTATCCTTTGGTGGGCAAGAAGAGACTCGAACTCTTAATCCGTAAGGAACCGGTTCCTAAGACCGGCGCGTATACCAATTCCGCCACTTGCCCGTACACGTGTTATTATCAAACTAATTTAAATTTACTACCTTTTTTTACAATATAAATTCCAATTATAACAGCAATCAAAGAAATTATTACTTTTGAAGTAATAACTTCATTTAAAATTAAAAATCCTAAAATTACTCCAAAAATTGGAATGAGATAAGCAACCTGGGACTGAAAAACTAAACCATTATGTTTTAAAATATAAAATCTTAATAGCCACGCTATGCCTGTTGAAAAAATTCCTAAATATACAAGCGCCAGCGTAGAATCTAATCTTGGAGTTAAATTCCAGGGTTGTTCAATGAATAAAGAAATAGGTAGCAAAACCAATGTACCCCAGATCAGTATTGAAGCTGTAACATTTTCGTTTCTCTTTTTGCTAATCTTTAGTGTTAACAAGCCTCCGATTACATAAAAACATGAACCAAATAAAATTGAAAAAGCAGAAAAAAAATTATTTTGATTAATTAGCAAATTATCAGAGAATAGAAATATTATTCCAGAAAAACCAACTAGTATTCCAATTGATTTAACTAGATTGATTTTTTCGTTTTTAGTAAAAAAATGCCCTAAAGCTGTAGCAGTTAATGGGGTGCTAGCCATTAGAATTGCAGCTAGATTACTTTGTACGTTTTTAACGCCGTACGCTATAAAAAAGAAAGGAATAACTAAATTTATAATTCCTATAGCAGCAAACCAATACCAGTCTTTGGAGAAAGCTTCTATTTTAATTTTTTTTAAATAACACAATAAAATAACTGGAACGGCTCCAAATAATATTCTTAAAAATGCAATAGTTAATGGACCATAAGAGTAAGTTGCTATTTTAATATTGAAGAAAGCAGAAGCCCAGATCAAAGCTAATATTGTAAGCAAAAAATAGTCTAAAGTCTTGGCTTCTCTCATTCGGATATTTCTTTTTCAATACCGTTAGTAATTTTAATTAATTCATTATACTCTATTTTGAAAACACAATTTGGATGACCGGCTGCAGCAAATACATTTTTAAATCTAATTAATGACACATCTATCAAAATATCTAATTTTTTAATATGGGCTACTGGTGAAACTCCACCAATTGAAAAACCAGTATTTTTTTTTACTTCATCGGCATCAGCCATTGAAACATCTTTTTTTTTTAAAATTTTTTTTAATTTATTTAAAGAACATCTTTTATCTCCAGCAACTAGACAAATTAAAAAATTATTTTCAGTTCTAAATAATAAGCTTTTAACAATAGCCCCAACTTCACATTTTAAAGCATTGGCGGCGTCTTGAGCGGTCCTCGCAGAATTTTTCAGAACTAGTATTTTAAGATTTGAGTCAAAATTTCTTATAAATTTATCTACTCGTTTCACCGGCTCGTTATTTAATAGATTTTCCATTTTTTAACCTGTTTAATGCGCTCGGTATGCCTTTAACAATATCTTCTGCTATTAATCCTTTACCATATTTTTTTGCTATATCACCATGCAACCATGTAGCAGCACAACCCGCCAGAAAAGGGCTCATTTTTTTATCTCCAATTAAACTAACTATCAAGCCACTTAAAACATCTCCCGATCCTATAACTGCTAGTTCAGAAGAGGCATGATTATTTATAATAATTTTTTTATCGTGTGATTGAATAATGCTAGTTGGACCTTTCAATAATATATTAGATTTAACCAATTTTGATGCACTTATAACTTTTTCAATATTATTTAATTTCCTTTTTATGTAAGGAAATATTTTGTGAAACTCACCTAAGTGAGGAGTAATTAATTTATTTTTATCAAGTAGTTTATAAAGGGATTTCAAATCATTTTTAAAACAAGTTAAAGCATCAGCGTCTAAAACTACATATTTGACTTTCTTAAGTATTAATTTTGTAATTTCTTTTATTTTTTTATTAACGCCAGCCCCTGGTCCAATAAGTATTGCAGTTATTTTTTCTTTTTTAAGAAATTTTTCCATTTGTTGGATATTATTTATCTCTGTTTTTAAAACTGATGGAAACTTTATAGAGTATATTTGTAGTGTATTTTTTGAACATATTATTTTTACTGATCCACTGCCTGTTCTCAGGGCAGCTTGAGAAGAAAGTATAGTAGCGCCAGTAAATTCTTTTTGCCCTCCAAAAACAACTACCCTACCTCTGCTGTATTTGTGATCTGATTTTTTTTTCCATGGAAAATATTTTAACCATAATTTTGGAAAATTTTCTTTATACTGAATTTTCATTTTTTTATCTTTAAAACCTATATCTACAACTTGAAGCTTTCCACTAAACTTTTTTCCTTCTGAAAGAATATGGCCCAATTTTTTTCTATGAAAAGTGACAGTAAAATCTGCTTTAATAGCGCAACCCAATACTTTACCGCTATTGGATGATATTCCTGATGGAATATCTATAGATAATACAGAGTTATTACTTTTGTTTATTAATTTAATTATATTTTTTAATCGTCCTCCTATTTTCCTTTTTAAACCTATTCCAAACAATGCATCAATTATAAAAGAGTTGGGAATTATTTTTAAAAAACTTATACTCTTCACTTGACCCTTAAAATTTTTTAATGCTAAAAGTGCGTCCCCCGTGTACTTGTCCTTTTGAGATAGTGTGTAAACTTTAGTATTGTACCCTTCTTTTAACAAATGACCGGCAACTATAAACCCGTCACCACCATTATTACCAGGGCCGCATAATACAATTGCGGCTTGTTTTTTTTTATATTTTTTTTTAATTAGTCTAAACACTTCATGCCCAGCTTTTTTCATAAATTTAAAAGATTTGTTTTTTAAAAAATTATGCTTCTCCAGCTGCCTCATGTCTTTGGAAAGGAATACTTCTGAGCCATGTGTTTTTTGCATACCTGTCATAAAATAAATTCAGTTTATTAAACCACTTAGATTGGTATAGATACAACTATAAAGTTAGATTTATTATTACACGTGAAATTTAATTAGATATATAAAAGTATTTATATGAGCGCGAGCAAAATTTTAAAATTGATAAAAGATAAAGATGTCGAGTATGTAGATTTGCGATTTACCGACCCAAGGGGAAAACTTCAACATTTAACTATGGATGGAAAAATGATTGATGAAGAGATGTTAAATGAAGGAGTTTTTTTTGATGGATCCTCAATAGCAGGTTGGAAAGCAATTAATGAATCTGACATGATATTAAAACCAGACCTTAATAGACAGGTAATAGATCCTTTTACTTCACATTGTACTTTAATTTTATTTTGCGATGTTTTAGATGCTGTTAAAAAAAATCCTTACGAAAGAGATCCTAGAAGTATAGCTAAAAAAGCTGAAGCATATCTAAAAAAGACAGGTATTGGTGATAAAGCATATTTTGGGCCTGAAGCTGAATTTTTCGTGTTTGATGATGTTAAATTTAAAAACGATATGAATGAAACTGGTTTCAAAATAGACAGCTCTGAAGGTCCTTATAATACCGGAAGAAGTTATGAAAATGGAAATATGGGTCATAGACCAGGGATAAAAGGTGGATATTTTCCTGTGCCTCCAGTTGATAGTGCTCAAGATATGAGAGGAGAGTTTTTAAAAGCGTTGAGAGATATGGGTATTAAAACAGAAAAACATCACCACGAAGTTGCTCCAAGTCAACATGAGCTTGGTATGTATTTCGGAACCCTAACTGATCAAGCTGATAACATGCAGTTATATAAATATGGAGTACAAATGGTTGCGCATTCATTTGGTAAAACAGCAACCTTCATGCCTAAACCTGTTAAAGGAGATAATGGTTCAGGCATGCATACACACCAATCTTTATGGAAAGGTAATACCGCACTGTTTTCAGGAAATAAATATGCTGGTCTATCCGATGTAGCCTTACATTATATTGGGGGAATTTTAAAACACGCAAAAGCAATAAATGCTTTTTCAAATTCCACTACTAATAGTTACAAAAGATTAATACCTGGTTTTGAAGCACCTGTCCTACTTTGCTACTCCGCCAGAAATAGATCTGCATCATGTAGAATACCAATAACTTTAAATAAAGAATCTGCAAGGTGCGAAATAAGATTCCCTGATGCCGCGGGAAACCCTTATTTAACTTTTGCAGCAATGTTGATGGCGGGCATAGATGGTATTAAAAATAAAATTAATCCTGGGAAACCCATAGACGAAGATTTATACGCAATGTCCGAAGAAAAAGTTAAAAATATTCCTACAGTTTGTGGATCTTTAAGAGAAGCTATGGAAAGTTTGGATAGAGATAGAAAATTCTTAACTCAAGGTGATGTTTTTACTGATGATCAGATCGACGCTTATATTGCATTAAAATTTGAAGAAATATATAAACTCGAACACACTCCACATCCAATGGAGTTCGAAATGTACTACAGTAGTTAATATTATTTTTTACTTTTTAAAATTTTGTCGTCAGCAATCTTGTTTTTATTAACGCCTTCTTTAATCGTGTAATCTAAAGTTCCATGAGCTCCAGCTTCAACTGCTTTACGCTGTGACCTAAACAATGCCTTTTCCTTGGCTTGTTCAGCTAATTTATTTGCATGTTTTCCTAAATGTTTAGTGTCTCTCATAACTACTACATTATATACAATTCTCAATAAGGCGGCAATATATGAATAAAACCCTTAATTGAAACTAAATTTTAAATGATTCTCCGCAGCCACAACGTTCAGTTTCGTTAGGATTTTTAAATACAAATGTTGAAGACAGTTCCTCTTTCTTATAATCCATTTCAGTGCCAAGAAGGTACATTATAGCTTTTGGATCAATTAAAACCTTCACTCCTTTGTCCTCAATAATCTCATCATTTGGGTCAATTTTTTTTGCATATTCCATTACATAAGACATTCCAGCACATCCACCTGAAGCAACCCCAACTCTTACTCCAATTATTGGTTCTTTTGCACCTGCTATTATTTCTTTAACTCTATTTGCTGCTCTTTCGCTTAAAGTAATAACTTGTTTAATCATAAATTTAATTCCAACTTAGCTACTTCTGACATTTTATCTTTGTTCCATGGTGGTTCCCAAACAATGTTTAAATTTACATCTGAAACCTCCTCAAGTTTCATTACATTATCTTTTACTTCCTTTGGTAAACTTTCAGCAACAGGGCAATTTGGTGATGTGAGAGTCATATCAATATCGATTTTATTTTTTTCCTTTACTTCTATTTTATAAATTAAGCCCAATTCATAAATATTTACGGGAATTTCGGGATCAAAAATTTTTTTAATTTCTTCTATTACTTTATCTTTAAGATTGCTCATTAATCTATTACCTCTGTATTAACTTCTTCTTTTTTACCTTCCATTGCTGAAGTTAATGTATGCCAGGCTAGTGTAGCACATTTTACCCTCATTGGATATTGTTTTACTCCTGATAAAGACATTATTTTGGTTTTTTGATCATCATCAAGATGGTCTGATTTAATCTCCTGAGTATTTTTTATCATATTTAAAAAATCAACTACTATTTTTTTTGCAGTTTCTATATTTTTTCC
>MDSV01144448.1_pt1 | contig 10047 bp, 6 predicted proteins | sample 810851 | NCBI WGS metagenome assembly MDSV01 (sample SAMN05326640, study PRJNA326480) | marine metagenome | isolation source: seawater | place: Atlantic Ocean: North East | collected 2012
AATAGATTTATATTTTTATCAAGCTAAAAAAGAAAATCCAAATACACCTTTTTTAGAATGGCTGAACCCAAAAAATAAAAAGGCATATACCTGGGGAGAAACATCAGCTAGCATTCAAAAACTCGCTGAAGTTTTAAAAAAAAATCTTACAGAAGGCGATCGATGCCTTTTAGTTTCAGAAAATAGACCCGAATGGTTAATTGCTGATTTAGCAATTATGCTGGCTGGTGGAATTACTGTACCCGCATACACTACTTATGTTGAAAAAGATTATGAATATTTAGTAGAGGATTGTGAGCCATCGATAATCATCGTTTCAAACGATGAAATGCATAATAAGTTAAAAAAAGTAATTAAAGAAAAAGATTTTATAAAAAAAGTAGTTTCATTTGATGAGCTTAAAAATATAGAACAAAACGATAGATATTTAAAATTTGACTCAATTATTAAAAAACAATTAAATAATTCAACACAAATAAAAAACAAAAATTTAAAAAGAAATTCACCTGCGTGCATTATTTATACATCTGGAACATCAGGAAATCCAAAGGGTGTTATATTAAGTCATGGAGGAATTTTAAATAATTTAGAAGGTGCTCAAGAAATTTTAAAACCTTTAATTGATAAAAAACCAATTTTTTTGACCTGGCTACCTTTATCGCACTCTTATGAACATGCAGTTCAGTTTGTGCAAATTGCTGTTAACGCAAAAGTTTTTTATGCTGAAAAAATAGAAAAACTTTTAGAAAATATTTCGCAAGCTAAACCAACCATCATGACCGCTGTACCACGATTTTATCAAAATCTTTTTAACAAAATAAATATGAATATGAAAAAGGCTACTGGCTTAAAAGCTAAGTTAATTGAACTTACAATTAGTCTAGGTAAAAAAAAATTGTTAAACGAAAAAATGAGTTTTTATGAAAAAATGATGAATTCATTAGTAAACATTTTAGTAAGAAAAAAAATAAAAAAACAATTTGGGGGAAATTTAAAAGCATTTGTATCTGGAGGGGGAGCTCTTGATAAAGAAATAGGAGAATTTTTAAATTCAATAGGATTACCCACTTTACAAGGGTATGGTCTCACGGAAACCTCTCCTGTTGTAAGCTGTAACCCTATTAACAAAATTAGAGTTGAAACTGTCGGCCCACCTTTTAAAGGTAATCAGGTCAAAATAGCTGAAGATGGCGAAATATTAGTTAAGGGAGAAAATGTAATGCTAGGATATTGGAATAAAAAAGAAGATACAGAAAAAGTTTTAAAAGATGGCTGGTTATACACTGGAGATATTGGAGAGATAGATCCTAAAGATGGCTATTTAAAAATTACTGACAGAAAAAAAGATATAATTATTAGTGCAGGTGGAGATAATATTTCTCCAGCTAAAATAGAAAATCAACTTACAAACCATGAAGAAATAGATCAATCTATTATTTATGGTGATGGAAAAAATTACTTAGTTGCTCTTATTGTAGTAAATAAAAATTTTGTTAATAAAAATTCACAAATAAGTGAAATAATAAATAATATTAATAAAAACTTAACTTCAATCGAAAAAATAAAAAATTTTCATTTAATAAACGAAAGTTTTACAATTGATAACGGATTGTTAACACCCACAATGAAAGTAAAAAGAAATAAAGTTATAGAAAAATATAAAACTACTTTAGAAAATTTTTATAAAAAACAGTAAATAATAATAAATTAAACTGTAAAAAAACATTGTAATTACTAGTTTTTTTTTAAAATATATAATTTTAATTTTTTTTAGAAAAAAAAACGATTTTATAAAAATTTGTCAACATAATTTATGTTTGACATCTACGAAAATAAACATAAAGCTTTAGTATAAAAACGAATCAAATGTTGATTTGTTTTAATTAAAACAAAAAAGGGAGCTAACAATGGCTAAACGTAGAAAAAAGAAAAAAGCTAAAAAAGGTAAGAAAAAAGCTAAAAAAAGAAGAAGAAGATAAGCGAAGCTTTTTTTAAAATATTGCGCCCCTCTTTAAATTAAGGAGGGGCGTTTTTTATTTAGGTGCTTCCAAAGTAGGAGTTTCTTCAATACGGTTTAAAGCTTTGTCCATTTTTATTTTAGCTTTATCACCTAACACTACTTCAAATTCTGACTTTAATCTTTCATATGCTTTTTCAAATAGTTGTCTTTCACTATAAGATTGTTCAGCAATTACATCTGTTTTTTTATTTAAATCTTTAACTACCTCTGCAAGTTCATAAAGTTTTCCAGAATTAATTTTTTGTTCATATTCCTGGGCCCTTCTACTCCACATTGTTCTTTTAATCTTGGGTTTAGTTTTTAAAATATTAACAGCTTTATTAACTTGATTAATACTTGATACATGTCTCAAATGAGATTGTTGATTAAGAGGTATGCTTAATGTAAGTTTTTCTTTTTCTATTAAAACCTTGTAGAAATTTATGTCAATACTTCCAATTTTCGCTTTTTCAATAGAAACTATCTTACCAACTCCATGCTTTGGGTAAACTACATAATCTTTTACGTTATAAATTCTTTTTTCAGTTGGCTGTTTTTTAATTTTTTTAATCTTTAACTCATTAGCTTTAAAATTTTTGGTTTTATAAAAACTAGGTTTAGTTGATTTTTCAAATGTTGTTTTAGGTTCTTTTTTTTTAATATTTTTTTTTTTGATTTTTTTATTTTTTTTCTTTTTCATAAAATTAGTCTCCCTTACCCGGTTTTTCACTAAAGTATTTGAATTTATCTTTTACTTCTCTCCACTCGTTTTGATCTGAAGGAACATCATCAATTCTTTTTTTTGAAATATTTGGCCAAATCTCACTATACTTTTTATTTATCTCAAGCCACTTACTTACATTTTCATTAGTGTCTGGCTCGATTGCATTTATTGGACACTCAGGTTCACAAACACCACAATCTATACATTCGTCAGGTTTGATAACTAATATATTTTCTCCTTCATAAAAACAATCTACAGGACATACCTCTACACAATCCATTAGTTTGCACTTTATACATTTGTCATTTACTATAAACGTCATACTTTATTTTTTTTGATTTATTATTTTTTCCTTAACAATACCGCTATCTTTATCTGAGATATATAACAAACCACAAATTCTTCTAATTAAATTGGATTCATAATTATCTTTAGTGCCGTCTGAATACACAATTTTCCAAATTATTTCAATTATTTTTAATCTAAAATTAATTGGGTATTTTTTAATTTCGCGAGTGAATTCAACTATTTGATTTGATTCTTCTTCCTTTTTTTCAGCTTCAGCTAACACTTTATCTGCATCTGCGTCATTTAATTTATTTAAGTCCATTATTGTTTTTTTAATAATTTTTTTTTCAGCATCTGTATAGTTCTCATCTATTTTTGCAGCATGAATTAATAAAGATATTATTAAAATATTTTCATTTGGTTTTTCAATTTTTTTATCTTTGAATATATTTTTAAACATTTATCTAAGCATCAATTCTGTTAATTTTTCGAACGGATTATCTTTATTAGTTTTATTATTTATTTTTTTACTTATTTTTTTGGAAAACTTAGGCTTATATACAAAAAAATCATCTTTATTATTATTCATATTTTTAGGCTTATAATGCATTAATTCAAGTAATTTATAAAAATTTTCTTTGCTACAGCCAATTAAATTAATCATATTTGAGTCAATTTTAAACACTCTTTCTTTAGTATTTTCAATAATTTTTAAGAAAAGTCTCTCTAAAATATCAACTCTAACATAAAAATTATTAAAATTTTCAAATCCACATATTAAAAGGAATTTATTATTTTTGATAGTTTCATTTTTTAAAAAATTTAATCCAGATTTTGGTATTTTATATTCTTTATCTCCTTCAAAATATAGTTTCCAAAGTTTAACTCTTAGTTCTACGGCACTAGGTTTTAGCATTCTCGGGAGAAAAATATGATACCTTCCTATTTTTATTCCTGCTTTTCTTAAAAATGATCTATCTTCTTTTAAAATATTTTTTATTGTTGTATTAACAGTTTCTCTTTTCATTACACCATTGTTTTCGAATAGCTGATAGCAAAGAGCTCGTGAATAATTATTTTTAAAATTTGATTTGCTCAAATTTACTAAATCTGAAAGCTCTGATACTATTAATGAATATAATTTTTTTTCTAAGTTTTTCTTTAATTTTTCTCTTGATTCATTATCCATAGCTTCATCTACAATTAATTCTAATTTAGGACTTAAATAATTTTTTCCTTTCGAGATATAAGCAACTGGGTTTTTCATAAAGTATATTTTGTGATCATTTTTAACTTCAAAATTTTCACTTTTTAATATTTTATTAACTCTTCGCATTAATTCAGGAACTATAGCTTGTCTTGCAGCTTTCTTAAGGGACTTAATATCAGTTTTTAACGATCCTGATTTCAAATCTAATTCAAGTTTTAAACCTTTTAAACATCCAATGTATTGGCCATCAATCATAACCTCATCATCATTTTTTATCTCTGTTGCAAGAGTAATATCTTGTTTTAAACTTCTAGATAGAACACTTATTCTTTTGTCAACAAAGCTTTTAGTTAATTCTTCATGAAGTTTATCAGAAAGTTTATCTTCAATATATTTAGTACGTTCAATCCAATAGTCAGAATTTTTAGTCCAGTTTTTTTTGTTTGCTACATAAGACCACGTTCTTATATTTGAAATTCTATTAGTGAGGGTATCTATGTTTCCATCATACTTATCTAAATGTTGTAGTTGTTTTTTCATATATTCATTAGAAACTATATTTGTTTTAGACGTTAAAAAGTCAAAAACTTTTTTTACAACTTCTATATGATTTCCATAAGTTTTTTTTGAAAAATCAGGTATTTGACAGCATTCCCAAAGTATTTTTACAAAATCTTTATTTAGTTTATTTAAAGTATCATTATTTTTAATTAAAAATTTTAAAGTTTTCTCATCTTCACAGTCGTTAATTTTTTTTAAAAATTCATTACTTGTTTTTTTTTCTAGCGAAGCTATTAAATTATCTATACTTTCAAAATTTATTTCCGAGTTTCTCCAATAAAGTAAATTAATTTTATTAAGTTCATGTTTTTCTAGTTTTTCAATCTCATCAGATGATAATTGCTTACAATCTCCAGTCACTCCAAATGTTCCATCGTTTACATGTCTACCAGCTCTACCTGCTATCTGTGAAATCTCGCTCAAATTAAGTTTTCTAGTTTTTTTTCCATCAAACTTTCTTAAATTACTAAAACTTACATTATCTATGTCCATGTTAATTCCCATACCAATAGCGTCGGTTGCGACAAGGTAATTTGCATCCCCAGATTGATAGAGATCTACCTGGGAATTTCTCGTTTTAGGACTTAGAGAGCCCATAATAATTGCTGCTCCACCTTTTTGTCTTCGCACCAATTCTGCTATTGCATACACTTCATCAATGGAGAAAGCTATTAAAGCTGTTTTAGGATTTAGACGAGATATCTTTTTGTAACCACTGTATGTTAATTTTGAATATCTTTCTTTATTTATAAACTCAACATTATTAATTAATGCTTTAATTATAGGTTTCATTGTATGTGATCCAAGAAACATTGTAAGTTTTTCACCCCGCGCATTTAACAATCTATCAGTAAAAATATGTCCCCTTTCATGATCAACACACATTTGTATTTCATCTACAGCGATAAAATCTGCAACTATATCCTGAGGCATAGATTCCACAGTGCAAATATAATATTTCGGTAGTTTTGGTATTATTTTTTCTTCCCCAGTAATAAGCGCAACCTTTTCTGACCCAACTTTATTTACGCATTTGTCAAAAACTTCCCTTGCTAATAATCTTAGAGGAAGACCTATAATCCCGCTATCATGATCAAGCATAGTTTCAATAGCTAGATGCGTTTTTCCTGTATTTGTGGGACCCAAGACGGCTGTTATTCTGTTTAAATTATTTTCCATAAATTGTATGTACTTATTCTTAGCACACTATATTTAGTTTTTTGCTGGGAACAAAAGACGACTAAAACGTGACCGAATCACTTGAATAAAAGTTCTCCTTTTCAATATTTGAAAAATAAGTTTAGCATAATTTTTAGAGATTCAATATTAATTTTTTTTTGGGATAATAGACAAATGAAAAGGCACCTTTGGGAGATAAATAAACAACAGCTAAAAAAAACTAATTTAGCAAAATATTCATCCTTTATCAAAAAAAATTATAATATCAGTTTTGGTAATGATTTTGATAAGATTTGGAAATGGTCAATTGAACACCCAAAAATTTTTTGGAAATCAATTTGGTATTTCACAAAAGTTAAAGGAAAAATTGGTAAAAAGCTACTTAATAAATCTAATATTTTTTATAAAAATAAATTTTTTCCAGATGCAAAATTAAATTACGCTGAAAATATTTTAAAAAAAAATAATAATGAAGTATCAATAATATTTAAAAGCGAAAATGGCTACAAGCAAAGCCTGTCATGGAATGAGCTAAATATAAAAGTAGCTCAAGTTGCGAAATGGATGAAAAATGTAGGATTAAAAAAAGGCGATAGAGTTGCAGCATATTTGCCCAATGTACCCGAAACAGTAATCGCTTATATTGGCACAACAAGTTTAGGTGCTGTTTGGTCTTCCTGCTCTCCAGATTTTGGAACAGCTGGTGTAATTGATCGGTTTTCTCAAATTTCACCAAAAATATTATTTATAGGTGATAAATATTTTTATAATGGAAAAAAAATTAATGTTTTGGAACGTTTACCTCAAATTATTAAAAAAGTTCCTTCTATTAAAAAAATTGTAATAGTTCCTTACCCAGGAAGTAAATTTGATGAAAATAAAAAATTTAAAAAAAAAACTTTTCAATGGAATGATTTAATAATTGAAAAAAATAAATCTAAATTAAAATATGTTTTATCAAAGTTTAATGATCCTTTAGCAATTCTGTATTCAAGTGGAACAACTGGTAAACCAAAATGTATTTGTCATGGAACAGGAGGAGTTTTACTTCAACATAACAAAGAATTACAAATTCACACTGACGTAAAGAACAACGATAAAGTATTTTATTTTACTACTTGTGGGTGGATGATGTGGAATTGGTTAGTTGGAGCATTATCATCAGGAGCTACTATACTTTTATTTGATGGCTCACCCATGTATAAAAAAGACGATTTACTTTTTGAATTTGTAAGCGAAGAGAAGGTAACACTTTTTGGAATTAGCGCAAAATATATAGACACTCTTAAAAATAAAGGAGTAGTTCCAAAGAATAAATATGATTTTTCTAATTTAAAAACTATTTGTTCTACTGGTTCACCGTTATCCAAAGATGGATTTAAATATATCTATAATAATGTTAAAAAAAATTTACATTTGTCCTCAATTTCAGGAGGAACAGATATAATTTCTTGTTTTGTTTTAGGTAATATTTTTCAACCAGTTTATGCAGGAGAAATTCAGAATAGGGGATTGGGTATGAATGTAGATATATTTAATGAAGAAGGTTTATCTATAAAAAATATAAAAGGAGAACTTGTTTGTAAAACACCATTTCCTTCAATGCCTATTAAATTTTGGAATGATAATAAAAACCAAAAGTATAAATCTGCATACTTTAAAAAATACAAAAATATTTGGAATCACGGAGACTTTGCAAAAATAACTAACAATGGTGGGTTTATAATTTTTGGTAGATCTGACACAACACTTAATCCAGGTGGGGTCAGATTAGGAACTGCTGAAATATATAATATAGTTGAAAAATTTAATGAAATTCAAGAATCAATTGTTATAGGTCAATCTTGGCAAAATGATATTAGAATAATATTATTTATTGTACTCAATGAGGGGTATGAATTAAATGAGGAAATCAAAGATAAAATTAAAAAAGCTATAAGATTTAATGCATCTCCCAGACATGTACCATCAAAAATAATTAGTATTAAAGAAATTCCAAAAACTAAAAATGGTAAATTAGTTGAATTAGCAGTTAAACAAATTATTGAAGGTAACACCATTAAAAACTTGGAAGCTTTGGCTAATCCAGATAGTTTAAGTCAGTTTAAAAATATTAAAGAATTATATGAATAATATTATCAAAAAAAATATAAAAAAATTAAAACCATCAGCCACCTTGGCTATCAATGAAGAGTCAAACAAACTACAAAAAGATGGTAAAAAAATTTATAAATTTGGTTTTGGGCAATCTCCTTTTCCAATACCAGAAAATATTGTTTTGGCATTAAAAAATAATGCAAATAAAAATAAATATTTACCTATTCAAGGACTTCAAGAATTAAGAATATCAATTTCAAAATACATGAATAGAGTTAATAATAATAATTTCAAACCAGATGATATTATTATTGGACCTGGAACGAAAGAATTAATGCTTTTAACGCATATCGCTTTCGATGGAGAAATTTTGTTGCCAGCACCAAGTTGGGTTTCTTATCAACCTCAGGCAATCGTAGGAAAAAATAAGGTGCATTGGATTCAAACTTCGCATGAAACAAATTGGTTTCCAACAGCAGAACAAATTGAAAATAAAATAAAAAGTATTAAAAATAAAAACTTATTATTATTTCTTAACTCACCCAATAATCCATCAGGAACAATCTGTAGTAATTTGAAAGAAATTGCAGAAGTTTCAAAAAAATATAAAATAATTATACTTTCTGATGAAATATATTCTAATCTTACATTTATAAAAGAATATAAATCTATCTCTAATTTTTATCCTGAAGGCACAATTATTAGTTCAGGTTTAAGTAAATGGTGCGGAGCAGGTGGTTGGAGGCTAGGTTTTTTTGCTATACCACCACAATTAAATGAATTAAATAATATTTTAAAAGTATTATGTAGCGAATCTTTTACATCAGTTAGTGCACCTATTCAGTATGCTGCTATTGAAGCTTATTCAGGAGATTATTCAATATATTTAAAAAAAGTAAAAAAAATATTATTTTCTACTGGTATGTATGTATATGAAAATTTGAAGTCAAATGTTATCAATATATCAAAGCCAGAAGGTGGATTTTATTTATTTCCAGAATTTTTAAATGCAAAATTTTCTTCCTCATCAAAGATGTGTAAAGATATTTTAGAAAAAACAGGAGTTGCGTTATTGCCTGGTAGTGATTTTGGTATAGATAGTAGCAAAATGGTTGCTAGATTAAGTTATACCGATTTTGATGGGGGTAATTTTATTAAAAATATTACAGGTAGTAAAAATCTAGATACAGACATTTTAAAAAAATATGCACCAAATATAGTTGAGGGAACACAAAAATTAAAAGATTGGTCTAACTCCCTTTAGATTTCTATTAAAATTGATAATCTTAATTATTAAATAATATTATTTAAACAATAGAAAGGTAAATTATGAAAAAATTTATTTCTGCTATTGCAGGAGCTTTAACGATTTTTGCTGCATCAATAACGATGACGACAGTAGCAAAGTCTGCAGAGTTTTTTACAATAGGAACAGGTGGACCAACTGGGGTTTACTTCCAAACTGGAAATGCAATTTGTAAAATGATGCACAAATTTGCAATAAGTTCAGATCATGGAAGAAAAAAAGGAACTAACAAAGCCTACAGATGTACAGCTCCATCTACTGGAGGATCTAATTACAATATTGGGCAAATCAAAGAGGGAGAGTTTCAATTTGGTGTTGCTCAGTCAGACTGGCAATTTCATGCTGTTAACGGTTCAAGTAAATGGGAAGGAAAAAAGTTTGGTAATTTAAGAGCTGTGTTTTCAGTTCATAATGAACCATTCCAAATTTGGGCTAGAAAAAAAGCAAAAGTCAAAGATTTTGCAGGACTTAAGGGTAAGGTTGTTAACATTGGTAATCCAGGTTCAGGCCAAAGAGGAACTATGGAAGAGCTAATGAAAGCAATGGGAGTTGATAACAGTTACTTTAAATCAGTAACAGAACTTACTTCTTCTGAGCAAGTAAAAGCTTTATGCGACGGCAAAATAGATGCTTTTGGTTATTCTGTAGGATTTCCTAATGGAGCTATGGAACAAGCAGCAACT
>MDSV01015413.1_pt1 | contig 10046 bp, 11 predicted proteins | sample 810851 | NCBI WGS metagenome assembly MDSV01 (sample SAMN05326640, study PRJNA326480) | marine metagenome | isolation source: seawater | place: Atlantic Ocean: North East | collected 2012
AAAACCATCCATCCCATCCTAATGATTTGAAAGATTTTGTGCTTTTTCTATCGCTTATATATGAATTATTTGATTCAAAAACAATATTTAAATTACGCATTTGGGTCCACATCCATTCAGCCACAAAAGATGGGTACTGGTTTTTTTGTTCTGAAACACTTGGAACAAACATGGGTATTAATAGATCTGCTGGGGGACCAATAATTCCGAAATCTGCTAATCTATCGCGAGTTTTATCAATAAGATCAGAACTGTCTACAACAAAATCAACAGAATTAATATTTTTTGAAACTCTCTCTCGGTGTGTTGTAAATGGTTCACCATTAGTATCTGAAAGAACCATATTTAAAAAGCCCCAACCATCTTGTCCAGAACCAAAATCACCATCTCCTAACATATCAGTAGCGAAATCAATTTCTAATTGGGACGTGTCACCTTTTTGTGACATCATAGAGACTGCTGCATTTTCATCTGATTCAAAAGGAATTAATCCATCATCACACCCTGGCTGAGAAAAGAAAGGCGGGAGTGCATCTTGAACCATTTGTGGAATACCTCCTTGTAACACTGATGTTAACTCTTCCAGATCTTCTAAAGTCTCGTTCTGGATGTTTTTAAACATTTGTTCGCATTGCGCCGGTGTTGTTCTTCCTTCTAATAGCATGCAGCGTCGTTCTTTAAAGTCTGCTATATCATCTGGTGTCGCACAAATTGATGGGTTAGCAGGCATTGTGTCGTTTGATGGCAATGCATCAAGCATTTGTCTCATTGCTGCCCTAACATCAAGTGGAAATAAGTTACCAATATCAGAGAAAAAATCCCTCATATGGTCTTTAGTAGGCATCCCTTCTAAAAACTGCGGGTATTGATTTTCCATAATTGAGTATGCTATGTTAACAAAATCTTCATTAGGATCACCTAAGAATGCATTCATCATTTCATTTCTAGTAGTAGCACTACTGAGATCACCAGCAAAACCTTTTACTGCTGCGGTGTCCGCTAAAGCAGCGCCACCAACACCAAGCTTTTCAAACAACTCAGCGATTGTAGCATCAACTTGTGATTCGTCAGCTTCTGGACCACATATGGAATCTTTAATTACATCAGCAAAAGTCGTTCTACCACCAATCACTGCTGGGATGGCCATTGCTAGTTCACCCGTTACCTCAAGTGCTTTGCAGATTGCATTTCCAATAATTTCACAAACTTTTACAAGTATTTTCATAATAATTTGTATAAGAATTAATTGAAGTGCTAATAATAAAGCTTCCCAAATAAGTCTTGGAATATCATACAAATAAGGTAATAACTGTGCGGGTCCTGCATCTAATCTAAACATTTTAATTTCAGTGATGTTTCTACAAAAGGGCAAATCAATACTTTTTAGAAAGTCAAAGAAACTTGGATCAAACATTGGTGGGCGCGGACAATCAAACAGAGCAATAATGTTGGCTATAATTTGTGCACCTGGATACTTGTTTAGAAGATCGGTAAGACCTAACAAGTTGTCGCCATAAACTTCAATCAACGCTGCAATGTAAGCTTGCATAACATTGTCAGGGTTTAATTCTCTGTCTGCTGCGGATTTTAAATCAAACTGTTGCGCTAATGTTCTTTCAGTTTTTTGTGGCTTTTTAGCGTTAGCATAAGGATCTTTTGGTCTAGGGTATGTACCATCGTTTGATTCTTTTAGAGCGGCGCGCTCAGCTTCAATAATCTCTTCATCTTCCCATGGTTTGGGTACTTTTTGAAATTTAATTTTACCAAAGAACGGCTGGTCGCTAACAGCGGCGCCGCCTGCATCGATGCCTTGACCTTCATCAGATGCTCTTTGTAAACCAGAACCTCTACCAAAGATGTCACTGTTGTTTAGTTTTTGTTTCACTAACTGGTCTAATTCTTCTTTTTTCTCATCAGGTAGTCCAACAAATAAATCTCCAAAGTTTTCAATAGACATTGCGTTCAGCGCTGCTTTAATGGCTGCTGCTAAAGCTTCTTCTAATGATAAGCCCTTAAACAAGCATTGAATTGCTTCAAGTAATAAATCTAATAAGCCACAGAATTTCATTCTGCTAAATCCAAACTTCCACATATTATGAATTGCTTGCTCACCACCACCTGGGAATGGCAACGCAGATGCTAACATTCTTGCACACATTGTTACGAACAATCTGTCATCATCATACATTTGAGCGTAAGCTTGCTCGGTGGCCATACCAAAAATGTTCTTTGTTTCACCTGTTGACTTATCTACAACTTTACCAAAATCAATATTGCCCTTATCGTTGTAAGCTAAACCTAAAGCATTTCTTTCATCATCAACATCTTTGAGAGTTTTTTGACATACATTTTTATGGAAAGTGTATGCAATTGCATCACCAAGACTAAAAACATCATCAAGAATATCCATACCAAGCTGTTTGCCTTCTTCAGCTAATGCATCAGCTATACAACTTCCGACAGTTCTAGCATCTTCTAATTCTGGCTGTGGGTACTCATAAGTTGAGACCACTTTAGGATACGTGAATTCTTCAACAAATTGAATCCACGGCTGTTCAACACGTGCAGATAAATAATTATCTATCTCGTTTAATCTTGAGAAATAACCAACCGCTGTAGGATCTGACCATGAAGATTTTTTATTAAGACCTTTAAGTCTCTTTTTTCTATAAGTTTTTGGTTTTTTTCGACATGTAACAGTCCAAACTCTTAGTTTAATAAGCTTTCTTTTAGGAGATAGAGTGAATTCTAATTTTGTTACTGTATCTCTAAACCAGCCAAAACCATATCCAGTACCGAATATATTCATTCCTCTGTCATTTAGCCAATTGTCTAAATCAGTAAGGATCGCTTTCATTCTTGAGTCGCCTAAGAAAAATCCAAGATCTCCATATCTATCAAACTGAGATTTGGTAAATACTTTTCCTGAATCTTCAAAAACAAAACTACCGTTTTCAAGAGCTTGAAAAACTCTGTAGTATCGACCATACATATACATTGCTTTTCGCATTTTTAAAAGCTTAGGATTTATGTTGCTTGCTTCATACGTAAATGTAATTTTTGGTCCGGGTTCATCCGTTTCTTCTTCATCATCATCAGCATTTCTTTCAGAAATATCATTAAAAGGCTCAAAAGGCACAGTGTACAACAATTTTACTCTTGAAAATTGTCTAATATCTAAATCATATTTTGTGAACTGTATGGCATCTCTTATTATGTTTTTTGATTCATCACTGTCATCTTTGTTAAAACCATCAAGTAAACCTTCTATGGCTTCTTCAACATACCTTTCAAACATTCTTTCAATGTACGCGTTTGCTGCTTCATCAGAAATAGTTGCTGGGTCGGCACTAGCAGGAATCAGAGACATCTCTGGTGTTTCAATAGTGATCTGATATGTGCAATATTTATCATTAAACCATGGTTCATCAACTCCTCTGTTCTTCCATCTTGGGACCACTGCATTAGGGTTTGGAACGCAAGATGGACATTTCTCTACTTGTTGTACGCCTAAATCGTCGCATACGTCTATAGAACCATCACCATTTGTATCTTGAAATCTTAAAAATTTAGAATCTGCCATTTTATTTCCTACGTAGAGAATACGTTTTGACTTACCATGTATTTGTAACCAAAGTCTTGCAAGTAATTAATATCCCATAAGATTTTTTCTAATCTTAAAATCCATAATGATGAGTTAACAGTTACAATTTCAGCACCCAATAATATTGGAATACCCGCCGGACGATAAGGTTCCCATGCACTGATTCCCATAATTGTTGACATCATTTCGCACAATTGTGTATTTCTTTCAATAGCACTTAGCATTTGTTCAACAATTCCTCCAAGCTCTTTAATTGCATCTCTTGTAAACTCACCACGTGCCACACCTTGAAGGTCATTAACTTCTTCTAAAGGATTTCTAAGTCCACCAAATACAACAGCAGTCTGTGTGATGTTGCCTCCAATTAATTCGATTGGTGGTGCTGGTTGTTGGATATTTCCACCACGGCTATTTGTCTCGCCCGTTCTTCCTGCACCTTTGAATGCAAATGAGCGACCTGAAACAATTTTTACTCCATTGCGACCAATGATTCTGGCGTCGTCAGCTTTGATCGCTACTGCTGATGCTGGTGGTTTTTTATTGGCACCAGTTTTAACCGTACTACCAATGATTCCGTCAGCTAAGCCCATATGCAAATCAATCTCTGTTCTTTGGCTTACATATACTCTAGCTGCATCACATGCAAAGTTTGGGTTAACAGCGCTAATTTTTCTTTTTGCTATATCATCATCCTTGCAAGCCATTCTTCCAGCAACAATGTCAATTGTATTTGCCCTATTAGCTCCTCTGCCTCCTTCTCCAGATGATTGAACATGTGGTCGATCTGATCCAAATACAATTCCACACCTTTTATTTCTAGAGTGAATTGACTTTGCATTTCTTGCTTGAATAAAATTTAAAGTGGGCTCAGGTACAGTTGTATTATGAATACCTTGATTGGGTGGTAAATTAGATAAAGCTTTTTTAACTGCAGCAGATGCTGCCTGAATGGCTTCAGGATCAAGATCGGTACGTATATCTGCTTCTTCTATGAATGTTTTATCAAATCTATCTATTTTTTTTGAAGTTGGCATTTTATCCTGTGCTCCCTTCCTCAGAAGTCACTACTGAATCAGGATCAGTCTCAGTTTCTGTGGGTGATTCTTGTAAGCCAGCCATAACTAATGCATCTTGAGTAGCTGTTTTACCGTTTCTTCTTAGTATATTTTTAACTGTGGCATTTCTTGCAGCTTCTTTTCTTGCGGTATTTAAAATTTCAACAACTCCTTCGGGTGTTTTTGATTTTGCCACTGCATTTCCTGCACAACCGTCATACGCTCCTTGACCACGTTGCATCTTTTTATTGCAATCAGCTAGCGGAGACTTTACCGCATATTGTATTGGTATTGACGCCCACTCGTATGCCATTTGTTGGGCAGCTTCAGTGTAATTATCATGCAGTCCTAAAATATAATTACCCATAATAGGTCTCTTAACTAACAAAAGGTGCATAACTAATGCATCTTGATTTGCTTGATTGTATATTATAGGTCCAGAATCCCAAAATGTAGCAGGTGGCGGTGGCTGATTTCTATCGAAATAAGAAACTGTTTCTATTAGTGTGCCTTTTAGAAATTGATATGCGCCTGCAGCAGTTGAAGTTTTATTTTTTTTATATATTCTCGGCATTGCCTCACCAATTAAATACGCAAGAGTCATCTCTGTAACTTTTTGATTATTTACTGGGTCTTTGTAGCCTGACACTTGTCCGTAAATACTTTCATAAATTCCTTCTCCAGCTTTAATATAATCTTTGATCTCTTGAAAATCATTTCTCATTGCATAAGCATCATTAAAAGAAAATTTAATTCTTGTTTTATCTGGGAGTGCGGTTGATGGTTCTTGAGGAGAAACTAAAGACCCCAAACCATCAGTCCCACGAGCAACGTTGGTTGGCGAATTAGAATCGAATAACTCTCTTATTTGTTGCTTTTCAGTGTGTTGTATCTCTGGATTATAGTTTTGTCTAAAACTTAGTGATGGATTAGCTGGCTCAACATATTCTGTCGTTTGTAAGCCAGTAGACATTTGAAAATCACTATTATAGGTTCTGACAACTATTGTGTCTCCAACATTTGGTGGCTCGCCATCATATCCTTTTTTAATAACGCAATCAGGCAGCAAAGAAAGTCTCATAGCTGCTTGTGTAGCATTCTTAGACTTTGATAATGAATCTGTGCAAGGTAAGGCAGCATCAGCAGCTAATTTTTTACCAGCTTCGGGCAATAATCTAATCTTAAAAATGAAGGCATCTCTTTTACCATCAGGGTCCACTTCACCTAAGTCGCCGCCTTGACCAATTCCTTCAATAACTACATTTAAATCTCTAGCACTAGTAGGCACTGGTTCTGACATAACAACTGCCATTTGCGTATTACCATATCCTTGTTGTTTATTTGTTCCACGAATAGCATTAGCTTTTAATTGTAAAGCGCTCTTACTATTTGAAAAATCGTCCCAATTGGCCATAGTTCGCTATCCGTCCGTGTAATAATTAGAAGTTTTTAAAATTCTTAGTTATTGCCTTTGTTTTCGTTTTCGTTTTGAATCATGTCAAATAAACTGTCTTTGTCTTCTTCAGACAAAGAAAAAGTACTTGTTTGGTTTTTTTGAGTAATTCCAATTATTTTAACAAGTTGTTCGTTAGAACGCTGTAAGGTTTCAATATGTTTTGCAGCAACTGGACTTAGGTACTTATTTTGACCAGGGTCTCTTACGATTTCATTAGCAACTTCATTTAAGAATTCTCTTGCAACTTTTCTATCGTTTCTAATATTCCCAAGTGCTTCATCAATAAGTGTATCTAAATCTTTTTTACTCATAGTTGACCATTTTCCCAATCATCTTTAAAAAGAAAATACTTTTTTCTAAATTTTTTAAGAGAGTTTACAATTTGTTTGGTATTCAAACCGGTGATTTCTCGCAGGTAAAGATAAATAGCTTTTTTGTTGAAAATTTCAATATCCTCTTTTGATTCAAATAAGATAATAATTGCTTTGTAAACTTTTAAATCATTGTCTTTCATTTGTGAAGAATCCCAAGATTTTAACTCAGTATAGAACTTGTTCCAAAATTCTTGCTCCACTCGGTTGGAAACATAAGACTCATTAGTTGACAAATATTCTTCTTCAAAACTTTTTGATATATTACCTATATCAATTTCTCGTTTATTTTGTTTTTGTTGCTTCTTAACTTTATGAATAAACCAATTTTTTGTAATAACAGAAAAATACGAGAATGCCTTAGAGCCCTTAGAAGGATCGTATTTATCCAAGATTGTCATGAGCCATATTTTACATTCATCTCTAAGGTAATCAATGTTTGGTAAATTAGTAAATTTATATGTAAAAACAATTTTATCTACCATTTGATTAAACGCTGGTTCAATCCACTTAACATAAAGCTCAGTTCTCTCTCTGATGCAGGTTGTAGAACAGTATCTTATTATTGCATTTTCGTGATCTTTGGTGAAATAATGGTTTTTATTTCTTGTTCTTCTTTTTCTATTTTGTTTCATCTTCTATTTCTTTGTTTTTTTCCTCTTCAACAACCTCGTCAGTAAGTGAATAAATGTATTCAAATGTTTCAACTTGTTCACTAACAGCGGCAGTGTGATCTAAAAGTGCTTGTAAAGTTTGGTCACCGTAAAACATTTCAAGACTATAGACATCGTCTAAATGTGATAAATAAGAATCAATAATGTCTTGAAAATCACCCAGTTCCTCTGATATGGATATAAGTCGTACAAGAACGCCTCGTAAATAAGCCACTAAGCCAACATTAATCAATATTGACAAGGTTGCTGTAATGGTTAGTATTATTTCAAGACGGCTCATATTCTTCTTTCTTTGCTTCTTTTATTTGTTCTTCAAGTATTTTTCTATTATCTTCGATATATTTTTTAGTTAAATCACCGACCTTACTTTCTACTTGAACAATATTACTGTTGGATACGAAAGTACTATTACTAAATGTTTTGCTAAGTGAACCTGTACTGTGACAGATGACACATACATTTGGCTCCTCATTAATACCTAAACGGTATACTGAAACCTGTTCACATGAATTGCAGTAATAGTTATATCGAGGCATTACTTAACCATATTGGTCAAGTCATCGGTTGTGATTTCGCTATTATCAGTAAACCTGACAGTGGGCGGGTTACGAATAACTAATCCCTCCTCTCCCTCAACAATATCGAATCCCTTTAAAATTGGAACAATATCAATTTGGTTAAGTAACGACTCTTGAAGAGCCATCATAATAGCACCTAATGCTTGATCAGATAATTTCATTTTAATCTCCTTTGTGTATGCGATAGCTGTCACTATCGAAATGTTGTGTAGAAAACTCAAATAGCTCTGTGTCTTGCAAAGCTATCATTTGATGTCTTAATCCACGATAAACATGAAAATTGTCACCAGCTTCCAAAATTAATTCTTCGGCCAATTCAATGTCATCAAATTCAGAGTATTTTACTAAAATTTTTCCAGACTGTATGTAGAATACTTCGTCTTTTAATACATGGTAATGCCATGAGCAACGCTTGCCTTTTACAAAATAAAGCAGCTTGCCACAGTATTCTTCATTGTTAACAATCCATTTTTCGAATCCCCAACCTTTAGGTACAAAATTCATTTCTAAAGAAGTCTTCATCTCTTATTCCTTTGTCGTCAATATAAATATCGCCCGCCGGCTTTCCTAAAAATAATTGGTGATACTTAACACCCCAGCTTTTTAATTGCTCTGTGGTCATCGCGTAGAATTGCTCAATTGCTTTTTGTGGATTATTGTCATGTCTTCCCATGCCGCGTGCTGTTTGCATAATAATAGTATTTCCCTGGTCGTACAAGTGATTTACTACATCTATTCTTTCTTGAATTGGCTTAGACCCCTCGTAATCGAAATCTACAGCTTTTGTGCAAAGTGTTCCATCAATATCAAATACATATGTCATTTATTACTTTCCAAAATTTTGGTGGTTGAATAGTTTGGTATTCTATCAAAAAAACAAATATTGTCACAATGTTGATCACCGACAACTTTTTTACCTTTCCAATCAGAACCAATAACCATTATATCAGGTTTTTTTACTTTTATTAAATTTTCTAATTCTTCTGGTGAGTTAAATAAAATTACTTCATCAACATATCGTATACTTTCTAAAGCAAACTTTCTATCATCTTGAGAATTAAATGGGCGCGCAGGTCCCTTGTCGGTTTTAACTTTAGTGTCCGTGTCTATTCCTACAATTAGGTGTTCTCCAAGTGACTTTGCATATTTTAACATTTCAAAATGTCCACGGTGTAACACATCAAAGCATCCGTTTGTCCAAACTATTTTACTCATACTACAGAAACACCCTTTCGTTGAACAACCATGGTCGCGTTTATATTTGCTTGCTTAATCGATGCATCAATGTTGCCAGTTTGAGCGTAAGTAGCTGCTAAAGAAGCAACAAAAGTATCCCCAGCACCAGATGTATCTTTAATTTCTACTTTTGGTACAGGGTAAATCACACCTTTGTGCATAGCCCCGTTCGGTCCAAGTGTTATAATCATTTTTTCATTTAGCTTATCATTCAGTTTGTGTTTTGTTTTTTCATACTCAAATTCATTAATTTTAATATATGATATTGTACTGCACCAATCACCTAAGATCTTTTTTGTATCTAAAAATGTTACTTTACTTTCAAAACCAATTTGATGAATGTCTTGTTCTGTTAAGAAACCTTTATCGTAGTCAGATATGACCACAACATCGTATTGTGATAAGTCTAATTTATCAACGTTACAATGTTTGTAGTCATTATCCATGCTATCAATTCTTACAATGATGTAGTTGGTTCTAATATCAACACATCTTGTCTTGGTAATCTCTTGCCAGTTATCATTTGTTTCAATGTCGCAACGAAAATCTGCTATCGAGTTAATGTTTCTCCACACATTCATTGCCATACCAGGATTAGTTGTCTTATCGGAGGCTGCTTTAAATACAGGCACGGGTGCCTCGGGACACAAACGAGTGCAGTCCCCATACTGATAAACATCAGTGCAGCTTTCACCAATAACTAATATTCTCACAGTTCGCCTTTTACAACCTTGCAAATAAAATCAATCTCTTCTTCAGTTAACTCTGGATAGTTTGGAATAAAAAATCCTCTAGAGTGAATCTTATCACTTTGTTCTTCTCTGTATTCTTCATACAAATCTGTCCAAAACGGATGGCGCCCAAGGTTACCGGCGCTATAAATTCTTGTTTCAATGCCGTTCTCAACAAGTCTGTTTACAATTTCACGGCGGTGTTCTGTACTATCAGCAATCGCACCAAACGAAATAGATACTGGATTGTTCTCGCCCCAGTCTTGAAACTCAACGTAACCCTTCAGTTTTTCCGCGTAGAGCAGATGATTTTTATTACGTTGTGTAGATGCCCACTCTGC
>MDSV01052027.1_pt1 | contig 10046 bp, 10 predicted proteins | sample 810851 | NCBI WGS metagenome assembly MDSV01 (sample SAMN05326640, study PRJNA326480) | marine metagenome | isolation source: seawater | place: Atlantic Ocean: North East | collected 2012
ATCAAAAAATGATTAAGGAAAGAAAACATAACATTTATATGAATGGACGAGAAGTTTTTAAGCATGCAGTTAAACGATTTCCAGAAGTTATAAAAGAAGGATTAGAATTTAATAATTTTAATATAGATGATTTAAGCATTGTTATACCTCACCAGGCAAATTATAGAATTTCAAAGGCTGTTGCTGAGAAATTAAATGTAGATCAATCAAAAGTATTTTCTAATATTCATAAATATGGAAATACAACTGCAGCTTCAGTAGGAATTGCATTATCTGAAGCTTTAGAGCAGAAAAAAATCAAAGATAATGATATAATAGTACTCGCAGCTTTTGGTTCTGGATTTTATTGGAGCTCAATAGTAATTAGGTGGTAATTTGAAAAATATTTATTTCACAGAAGAACATTTATTGCTGCAAAAAATGATTAGAGAATTCTCTGAAAAAGAAATCAGACCATTAGCTCAAGATACAGATAAAAATTCTACTTTTCCAAAAGAGACTATAAATAAATTAGCAGAACTTGGTTTAATGGGAATACCTTGGCCATCAAAATATGGTGGTGGAGAAATGGACAATTTATCACTAGTTATAGTTATAGAAGAAATTGCAAAAGTATGTGTTTCTACTGCTGTAACTTTAATGGCTCATACAAGTTTAGGAACTGGTCCTTTTTATCTTTTTGGTAATGAAAATCAAAAAGATAAGTATCTTAGAAAATTATCATCAGGAGAAATCATTGGTTCATTTGCATTAACTGAGCCTAACGCTGGTAGTGATGCTGGAAATACTCAGACTACTGCAACATTAGTTGATGATAAATTTATTATAAATGGACAAAAAGTTTTTTGTACGAATGCTGGTTATGCAGGAGTAATAATTTTCACTGCTAAAATTATAAAAGATGGAAATGATTGTGGTGTAGGCGCATTATTTGTTGATGCAAATACTCCTGGTTTAAATCTTGGGGAGCCTGAAAAAAAAATGGGTTGGAAAGGTTCAGATACAAGATCAATTTTTTTTGATAATATGAAAATCCCAAGTACAAACATATTAGGAAATACACAAAAAGGATTTAATCAATTTTTAGAAACCTTGACAGGTGGTAGAATAACAATTGCAGCATTAGCTCTAGGAATTTCTCAAGGAGCATATAATTTAGCTCTTAATTACTCACAAGAAAGAGAAGCTTTTGGTAAAAAAATTAATAAATTTCAAGGTGTGAGCTTTAAATTAGCTGATATGGCAACTCAAATAGAAGCAACAAGGCATATGGTTTATAATACTGCTTGGCTTAAAGATAATAATAATAGTATAATTAAAGAAGCAGCAATGGCAAAATTGTTTTCAAGCGAAGTTGCTATGAAAATTACAACTGAAGCTATTCAAATTCACGGTGGCTATGGATATATTAGAGAATATAATGTTGAAAGATTTTTCAGAGATGCAAAAATATTAGAAATTGGAGAAGGAACTAGCGAAGTGCAAAGAATTGTTATATCAAGAGAAATATTAAAGTCCTTTAATAATCAGTGATAAATATTGATTTAATTAATGATTATTTTTCTAAAATTACTATAAATGATTCTCAAATTAAATTTCTATATAATAGAATATTAAAAAATCATAAAATTAAAAATATTGAACTTTCTTTAATTTTATCAAATAGAAATTATTTAAATCAATTAAAAATAAAATATTTTAATCAGAATTATTATACTGATGTAATAGCTTTTAATTTAAATAATCAAGATGAAGATATTATAGGCGAGATATATGTTAGTATAGATGATATCAAGCAAAATGCAAAAAAATTTAATGTTACATTTAATGATGAATTTAAACGTATTATAATACATGGCTTATTACACATTATTGGATATAATGATGATACTCAAAATAAAAAAAAATTAATGACATCCTTAGAAAATAAATATATGTTATTAATAGATGATGAAATTATAGAATTAAAATGTTAATAATTTTAATTTTTATAATTTTATTATTTTTGTCAGCATTTTTTTCTTCAAGTGAAACTGCTTATTTTAATTTAAAAAAGCACGAATACAAAGATGATAGATTGAAAAAACTATTATCTAATCCAAAAAAACTTTTAACATTTTTATTAATTGGTAATACATTGGTAAATATTGGTATTGGCACAATTGCAGCAAATTATACAATTAACGTACTTGCAAAAAAAATTACATCAATTACCCAAGAAAATTTATTATTTATTGAAGTGGTTGTAGTAACTATACTAGTTTTAATTTTTGGTGAAATCATACCTAAATCATATGCAATTACTTATTCAAAAAAAATGGCAAAAATATATAGTTCTCCAATAAAAATTATTATGAAAATCTTATCACCTATTTCATTTGTTTTTTATCAGATTGCTGTAATAATTATCAAATTATTACCATTTAAACGTGAAAAAATGTTTGATACAGAAGAAGAATTGAAAATGTTAACTGAAATCGTTGAAGAAGAAGGCACTATTGAGGAAGTAGAATCAGATATGATCCAATCAGTTTTTGAATTTAATGATAAATTAGTGAAAGAAATTTTAACACCAAGAGTAGATATTATTGCTATTAATTCAAATTCAAACTTAGATGAAGTTATGGATATAATATCACAAAAAAAGTTTTCAAAAATCCCAATTTTTGAAGATAATATTGACAATATTAAAGGAATATTATATGCAAAAGATATTATCCCATATTTAATTGGCTCAAGACCTAAAATTAATTTAAAAAAGTTATCACGGATTCCCTTTTTCATTCCTGAAACTAAGCCAATTGATGATTTACTTGAAGAATTTAAAAATAAGAAAACAAATATAGCAGTAGTTGTAGATGAATGGGGAGGCACATCAGGATTAATAACACTAGAAGATGTTGTTGAAGAAATAATGGGAGAATTAAGAGATCCATATGATCATGAAGAATATTCTGTTATTCAAAAAAATGATGATACTTTAATTATTGATGGAGCAATTAAAATTTATGATTTAGAGGAGAATATTGATATTCATTTTCCTGATGAAAGAGAATATGATACATTGGCTGGATTTATTTTAGATTCACTTAAAAGTATTCCTAAAAAAGGAGAGTTTGTTGAATATGAAAATCATACCTTTAAAGTTATTAAAATAGAACAAAATAGAATTGATAAGGTTGAAATCACAAAAAAACATTGATTTAATAAATAAATTAATTAAGATTATTAAAAAATTAAGATCTCCAGATGGCTGCGATTGGGATAAACAGCAGACTCATAAGTCATTAACTCCTTACTTGCTAGAGGAAACATATGAAGTAATTGAGGCAATTGAAAACGAAAATTTTACATTGCTCCAAGAAGAATTAGGGGATTTACTTTTACATGTATTTTTTCAAATTCAAATTGCTGAAGAGTCTAATCATTTTAAGCTTCAGGATGTTGTCAGTGGTATTAATAAAAAATTAATTGATAGACATCCTCATATATTTTTTGATAAAAATGATCCAAGATGGAAAAAAACTAATTGGGAATTATCAAAGAAAAAGGAAAAAAATAGAAAAAGTGTTTTAGATGGTGTCCCTAATGGGTTACCAGAAATCCATAAAGCTAGAAGAATTCAGGAAAAAGCATCAAGTGTAGGATTTGATTGGAATAATTTAAATCAAGTTTTAAGTAAAGTTGATGAGGAAATCAGAGAGCTTAAGGAATCAATTAAAATTAATAAAGGAATTAATGAAGAATTTGGAGACGTGATTTTTTCATTAGTTAATTTATCAAGACATTTAAGTATTAACCCATCTGAATCTTTAAACTTATCAATTAATAAATTTGTTAAAAGATTTCAAAGAATTGAAAAGCAGTTAAATAATGAAAAAAATAATATGAACAAGTTATCTATTGAAGAATTAGATGAAATTTGGGAAAAAAATAAAAAAAAATTTGAATAATATTTGTGGAGGCGCGCGGATTTGAACCGCGGTCCGAATAAGAATTCCTGAAAATATCTACATGTTTAGTTCATTATCTGATTTCATTTTATAACTCTGTATGAACACAGTACTATAAAACAATTCTGAATCTCTACCGAAATAGATATATTTTAATCCTAAAATTATCAGAAAAATTAAAGGCTTAGCATGTATTTATGACACCTCATAATTAAGCTCTACATACAAAAGCTTAAAGAGATGGCTGTAAGCTATTTTAAGCTACAGCAGTATAGCTATAGTTGCTATTTATAATGTCCCTAAAAGTTTTAGGAGTTTATAGAGTATGCTCCACATGCAACTTAAAGTTATTCGTTAATCGTCGAAACCAGTCGCCCCCATTATTATTTTCAAAAAGCATTGTGCAAAATTATATTAAAAAATATAATAATTATAATATTATTTTAGTTTTTAAGTAATTTAATCTTTCTTAATTTTACTATACTGCTTTATTTGTTTTTTTAAATTTTGTTTAAGTGACCCTGTAGCTCAGTTGGTAGAGCAGCACCCTTTTAAGGTGATGGTCGCAGGTTCGATTCCTGCCAGGGTCACAATATTTTTGGATGTTGATTGATTATTAATAAAATTCCATCAACAATAAATTGAACTGCTACCACCATTAATATCATTCCCATTATTCGTTCTATAACTCTTAGTCCAGTGGTTCCTAAAAATTTAGTCAACTTTTTACTTATTAATAAAAAAAGAAATGTTAATAGTAAAACAAAAAAAATATTAACATAAAAAATGATTTTATTTGATAAGAAATTTGTTTCAGTGGATAATATCATTACTGATGTAATAGCACCAGGTCCCGCAATAATAGGAATGCCTATAGGGGTAAGTGCAATTTCTTCACTATCTAAAGCTTCTTTTGACTCTTTTGGAGTTGATTTTGTTCTAGAAACTTTAACTTCAATCATATTAATTCCAATTCTTAAAAATAAAATTCCTCCAGCTATTTTAAATGCATAGATTGTAATACCATAAAATGAAAATATAAAATTTCCTAGCAATGCAAACACCATTAGTATAGCAAAAGCAAATAATGAAGATTTGAATATTATTTTACTATATGTATTATTTTCTAAATCTTCAGTTAATGATAGAACTATTGGCATAATTCCTATAGGATTTATTAATGTAAATAATGTTGAGAACGACAGTAGAAAAAATGAAAAATCAAAATTCATTACATTTTTTTTGGTGCTGAAATTCCAAGAATTTTAAGACCATTTTTTATTGTTATTGCTATTGAATTAATCAAAATAATTCTAGCTTTTGATAATTCTAAATCATTATTTATAATTCTATGCTTAGCATAATATTTATGAAACATTGCAGAAAGTTCATGTAAATAAGTTGCTAGATTTTGAGGCTCCATAGATTTTTTCATTTTTAATATTAAATCTTCAAAATCATTAATTTTTGAAATTAATTTTATTTCTGAATCATGATTTAATAAGTTTAAATCAGCATTATTAAATTTAAAATCAACATTATTATTTATATTTGATATTCTAGCATATGCATACTGAATATAATATACAGGATTTTTTTCAGATTTTTCTTTTGCTACGCTTAAATCAAAATTTAAATGTGAATTCATACTTCTCATTATGAAGAAATACCTTACTACATCTTTATTTGTTTCATTAATTAATTCATCAAGAGTTATGAAATTAGCCTTTCGAGTAGACATTTTAACAGGCTTCCCATTATCAACAATAGAAATAAATTGGTGTATTAATACGTTTATTTTATTTTTATCATATCCAAGCTGATGAACAACTTCTAAAACATCAGGATATGCATCCATATGATCTGCCCCAAAAATATCAATACATAAATTGAAACCTCTGTCTAATTTATTTACATGATATGCCATATCAGGGAGTCTGTATGTAGGCTCACCAGAACTTTTAATTAATACTCTATCTGATTCTCTACCAACTGCTGTACCTTTGAACCATGTTGCATTATCTTTATTATAGATTAAATCTTTTTCTTTAAGTTTATCTATTATTTTATAAATATCTTTATTTTCATAAAGAGAATTTTCATTAAAAAATGAATTGAAATTGATTCCTAATTTTTTTAAAGTATTATTTATTTCATTAAATACAAATTTTTCAGCAAAATTTTTAAAAATATTATTATCAGTATCTTTGGATAATTCTTTATCTTTTTCATATAATTTCATTGCAATATCTTTTATATATTCACCATGGTATCCATCTTCAGGAAAAATTGAATTTTCTTTTATTATCTCTAAGTATCTAGATTTAACAGATTCTCCTAGAATTCTCATTTGTCTACCAGCATTGTTGTAATAATATTCTCTTTTTACATTATATCCATTCCATTTGAAAATATTACTAATAACATCACCTATAATAGCTCCTCTTCCATGGCCTACGGTTAGAGGTCCAGTAGGATTTGCACTAACAAATTCAACTAAAACTTTTTGATTTTTCCCTGTAACATTTTTACCATAATTATCACCTTTTTTGATTATTTTTAAAAGTGATTTATTAAGAAAAATTGGGTTTAGATAAAAATTTATAAAGCCAGGTTGGATAGCATTAACTTTTTTGAAAATATCACTATTACTTTTATTTATTTCACTACATATTCTATCTGCAATTTCCATTGGAGCTTGATTTAATACTTTAGAAATCTGAAATGAAATATTAGTAGATAAATCTCCAAATTTTTTATTTTTAGGAGAGCTTATATTTATATTGATATTATTAATGTCAATATCTAAACTCTGTAAAATATTATTTAATTCGTTAATTACTTGTTTTTTCATTGTCAAAAGATTCTTTAATGATTGTTATTTCTGCATCACCCCATAGCTTTTCAATATTATAATAATTTCTTTTTTCAGGACTAAATATATTAACAACAATATTAATATAATCTAATAACACCCAATCAAGATTTTCAATTCCTTCAGAATTAAGAGGCTTTATATCAAATTCATTTTTAATATTATCTACAATATGATTTAGTAATGCTTTAGTTTTAGGATTTGAATCCGATGAACAAATAATAAAATAATCTGTTAAGGATGTTAACTTAGATACATTAATTATTTTAATCTCTAATCCATGCTTATCAAGTATTAGTTCTGTAATTTTATTAATTAATTTTTTATTATCCATTTAAAAAGTATTGTAATTATTTTTTATTTTTAAATAAGAATTTAATTTATTATAATCTTTTCCAATAATTAAAACCAAATCCCAAGTATATTCACTATCGTAATTTTTTTTAATATTTTCTTTATCTATACCAATTTTTAAAGACATTTCATATGCAGCACGTAACTTATTTTTTTTATTTATTATAATTTTAGAATATTCATGATCAAAGTTGTTTTTTCCATATTTATCTTTTGCATTTTCAATTGATACAACGTCGTAATTTAAATCACGTAAAAAATTAGTATATAATTTAGCAACTCCTTCTTCACCACAGCCATTTAATATCTCTACGTCTGCTTTTTTTAATATACTATTACTATTTGATAAATGTATTGAATTGTTATTAGAGAACCCAAAGTAAAATTTAAAAAATAAAATAACAATAACAGCAATTAATAGGCTACAAAAGTATAAAAAGGATTTATTCATTTAAAATTTTTTCAACATTTTTTAGTTGATCTAATGTATTTACACCCATAATTTGTGTATTATCACTAATTTGGTAAATATATTTTTCATCAACATTAATAAAATTAAATATATCAGGTAAATAGTATTCATTTTGAGCATTGTGGTTTTTGATTAGTTTAATTTTTTCAATTAAAACTTTTGAATCAAAAATATAAATACCAGCATTTATTTCTTTGATTTTTTTTTGATTCAAATCAGCATCTTTATCTTCAATAATATTTAATAATTGACCTGATTTATTTTTTATAATTCTACCATATCCTGATGGATCATTAAATAAATTTGAAATAAGTGTCCCTTTACTTTTTTTTATGATATGAAAGTCTAAAAATTTTTCTAAGGTTTCTTTTTTAATTAAAGGAACATCCCCAGATAAAATAAGCACTTTCCCTTCAAAATTTTTTAATTCTGTTAAGCATTGTTTAATGGCATGAGCTGTACCTAGCTGCTCATCTTGATTTACAAATTTAATATTTGGATTAGTAACTGAATCAATTACCAATTTTTTTTTATATCCAACTACAACAATGATTCTATTAGGATTTAATTTCTCAGAAGTCTCAATAATTATATTAAGCATGTTTTTATCATTTACTTTATGCAAAACTTTAGGTAAATCTGAATTCATTCTTGTCCCTTTCCCAGCAGCAAGAATAATTATAGCAGTATTAGATTGGTTCAATGATACCTCCACCTAATAAAAAATTATTATCAAAGAAAACAATTGATTGACCTGGAGTAATAGCGAGTTGTGGTTCGTTAAATTCTACAAAATATTTATCATTTTTTTTTGTTATATCTGCTATAGCTCCATCACCATTATATCTAATTTGGCATTTAGCACTTAATGGTAATTCAATATCATCAATAAGCCAATTAATATTTGAAACCCTACATTTAGTATTGAATAATGATTTTTTTTCAGAAACAGTAATTGTATTTTTTTCTGAATTGATTTCTTTTACGTATAATGGATTTTTATTTGAAATCCCAATACCCTTTCTCTGACCAATAGTATAATTAATATATCCATCATTTTCACCAATTTTTTCACCATCTTCATTTAGTGTTTTCCCAATTCCAATATCTTCAACTTTTGTTGATGCATAATCGTTTATAAATCGTTTATAATTATTATCAGCTATAAAGCAAATTTCCATACTTTCTGGTTCTTCTGCAGTTTCTAATTTATATTTTCTTGCTATATCTCTCACTTCTTCTTTAGTTAAATCTCCAAGTGGTAAAATAGTTTTACTAAGTGTTTCTTTGGGGATTCCCCAAAGAACATAGGATTGATCTTTCTTATTATCAACACCTTTGGAAATCATAAAGGTATTATTTTTTTGAATAATTTGAGCATAATGTCCTGTAGCAATAAAATCTGCTCCAAGATTATTTGCTTGATCTATAAAAGTATCCCATTTAATAAATGAATTACACCTTACACATGGATTTGGTGTTCTTCCACTAATATATTCATCAACAAAATTCTCAACTACATTTTTTTTAAAACTATCTGTAAAATCTATTGTATAATGGGGGACTCCCATTTTTTCACATACTAATTTTGCTTTGTTAATTGAGCTAACTGCACAACAATTATTTTCTTGTAAATTGTTTCCACCAACATCACTATATTCCCAAAGTTTCATAGTAACACCAATAGCATCGTATCCCATTTCTAAAATTTTTAATAATGTGACTGAACTATCAACACCACCTGACATTGCAACTAGAACTTTCTTTTTCATATTATATTTTTATCCTTTCAATAATATTTTTTAAAGCATTTATAAGTTCAGTAATTTGAGTTTCATTTATAAATTTACCAATAGAAATTCTCACACTAGATTTTGCTTCATTTTCTGGTATACCTATTTCTAATAGAGCAAGAGGCGGTTTAGATGTCCCCGAAGAACAGGCAGAGCCATATGAGATTGAAATATTTTTCATATCTAAATTAATCAATAAATTATTTCCATCTATACCATGAAAAGTAATATTTAAAAATCCAGACAATCTATTTTGTCCATTAATTCTATAATTAATTTTTTCTTGATCCAATTTTTTCAAAAATAGTTGTTCTAATCGAAGTATTTTATTTTGGTTATCACTTAGATTTTGGAGTGATTTTTTAAGTGCTAGATCCATACCAGCAATAAAGCTTAAATTCTCTGTACCTGCACGAAATCCATTTTCTTGACCGCCCCCTTCAATTATAGGATTGATTATTGTTCCTTTTTTAGCATACAGAAAACCAATACCTTTCGGACCATAAAATTTATGAGCTCCAACACTCATGAAATCAATATTTTTAATTGAAATTGTTTTTTTTCCAATAACTTGTACTGCATCAGTATGAAAAAATATA
>MDSV01128989.1_pt1 | contig 10046 bp, 6 predicted proteins | sample 810851 | NCBI WGS metagenome assembly MDSV01 (sample SAMN05326640, study PRJNA326480) | marine metagenome | isolation source: seawater | place: Atlantic Ocean: North East | collected 2012
ATTTTTAATATTTTTTAGTATTCGATGAATTTTTACATAAGTATAAACTATAGGGGATAAATAATGAAACAATACTTAATGCAAACATTTAAAAAGGCTACTGCTATCGCATTTTTTTCAGTTGCTGCAACAGTTTCTGTAGCCGCTGGTGTATCTGAAAAACTGGATGCGTGGTTAGTCGAAAACGCGCTTGGTCCGCACGCTACTGGACAAGAAAATTGGGAAGAAATTGTCGCAGCAGCTAAAAATGAAGGTCAAGTATCTGTTTATACAGCCTCTGGTCGGATAGCAAAACTAGTGGACCACTTTGAAGCACTCTACCCTGGCATAAAGCTTGTAGTTTATGATCTTGGTTCAGTGAAGACAATTGAAAAAACTGTTCGTGAGCAAGATGCAGGTATTTTTACGGCAGATGTCATTACGACAGGAAATTCAGGTCAGGTAATGTATGAACTTCTGGGAAAAAATCGGATTTTTAACTATGTTCCTGCACATTTTATAGATCGAATTCCAACTGAAAATCGTGATCCACTATTGATCCGTGTCAATGAAGCAATGGTTTTCTTTTATAATAAAGAAGTTCACCCGGATGGCGCACCAATAAGTAATGTTTGGGAGTTGACAGAAGAAAAGTACCGTGGCCGCGTTGGAATTAAAAATCCTATGTCGTCAGGATCATCACTGATGGGGCTCGCAACCCTTGTCCAAGAACCCGATGAAATGGCAGCAGCTTATAAACGCCTAACTGGTAAAGATATTGTTTTAGGTGACGGTGTACCAGATGCTGGTTATGAATTTGTTCGTAGAATGCTAGAAAATGACATAGTTATCTATAAGTCAGGGTCTAAGTTAGCAGATGCTGCAGGTAAAGCTGGGCAAGATGATGCATTGATTGCGATGGGAAATATGACTTATATCGCGAGAAATGACTCAAAAGGAAACGTAAACGCGATAGTTTCAGATTTAGATCCAGTTGCTAGACTAGTTTATCCAAATTTCATGTCGATCGGCGCTAATGCTCCAAACCCAAATGCTGCAAAAGTTTTGATCGCATATCTATTAGGTAGTACGGACATTAATCTAGATACTAAACTTGAGAAGCCATATATAGAAGGTGAAAGTTTTGATTTACTTCAAGGTTTGGCTCCATATCATGATGCAGGTTCAGTAAGTCCTCGAAGTGATGTTCCTCTGCCGCAAGGTGGTGAAATCTGGGATCAAATGAAGGGTTGGAATGTATCTGCAAAATTTATGTGGGAACAAGGCCCTAAATTGCGTGATTTTTGGATGATTCACTCAAGTAAATAAAGGATGCGTAAATGGGGCAAATACTTCTTAATGGAATCGTAAAGTCCTATGGCAAGGAGGTCGTGGTAAAAAACCTCGACCTCCTTGTTGAACCTGGCGAATTTTTAACGATACTTGGGCCGTCTGGTTGTGGCAAAACCACAACTTTAAGGATGATTGCTGGCTTAGAAGAACCAAATCAAGGCAATATAACGTTAGATGATACAGTTGTTTTTTCACGTAATGAAGGTGTAGTTATCCCGCCCGAAGCCAGAAATCTTGGTTTAATATTTCAAAGCTACGCCCTATGGCCGCATATGACAGTGGAGAAAAATATTACTTTAGCATTGAAAGAGCAAAAAATATCCAAAGATGAAATTGCAAGTCGATTGGCTAACGCATTGGATATGGTGCAACTCACAGGATATGCTGAACGATATCCCTCCGAACTTTCTGGAGGTCAGCAACAAAGAGTTGCTGTTGCAAGGTTGATCGCTTTAAGGCCGACAATTCTTCTCATGGATGAACCACTTTCCAACCTAGATGCTAAATTACGAACTGAAATGCGTGCTAGTTTAAAACGTTTGCATCGTGATCTCGATGCAACCACTGTCTATGTTACGCATGACCAAATTGAAGCATTAACTTTATCTGATCGAGTGATAATTATGAACGAAGGTCAGATTATGCAAGAAGGTTCTCCATACGATATTTATCATCACCCAACTAACATTTTTGTTGCGGAATTTATAGGTGATCCAGGGATTAATTTATTCGAAGGAAACATTGAGAATGGTAAACTTAATTGTGGTGGAATTTCAATTCCGTTACCAAGTAATATTTCCAACAATAATGGTCGCCTAACTGTTGGAGTAAGACCAGAAAAAATCGAAGTTTCTGAAAGCAAAAAAAGTGGGTGGCAAGAAGTGACCACGGGTATAATCCAACCTACAGGCGCCAATACAATAATGGAAGTGAAGTCTGAAGATACTTCCATAACGGTACTACAAAATGGGTTTATTAATCTATCTGAAAATTCAAAACTTTGGATTAATTTTAACTCTGAAACACTAAGTTTTTTTGATCCAAAAACGCAAGAAAACCTGCGAAATAAAATGGTTTAAAATAATGTTAAAACCAGTCAGTAAAAACTCACCCAGCATTTGGTCTATGCGTAATATTTTTTATCAAACTTATAGATTAAAAAATAGACCTGAGATGATCACTGGTTTAATAGCCCTTTGTTTCTTAGGTTTTGTTGTACTGGTACCTCTTATACAAATCATCAAAGATGCATTAACCTTTCAGAGTTATGATCTAGCTTATAAACCAGATGGTGTGGTCGGTGAATTCACTTTTTTTCATTTAGACCGTGTTTTTAACCAACCAATATCAGCAGCACTATTTTATAAGCCACTTCTCAACAGTTTAAAAATGGGTCTAGCTGTAACTATAATCGCATTATCAGTTGGTTTTTGTCTGGCTTGGTTAATGGTAAGAACCAATGTCCATTTTAAAGGTGTTTTTGGTGGAATGCTTGTTATTCCATACATGATGCCGTCCTGGGTTATGGCGATAGCGTGGCTTAGCTTATTCAAGAATGATCGTATAGGTGGTTCTGAGGGATTACTTACATATTTAACAGGTACCCAAGCTCCAGATTGGGTAGCTTATGGGTTCTTTCCAATAGTGATTACATTGGCATTACACTACTACGCCTATGCTTATCTATTAATCTCGGGGGCGTTAGCAACTGTAGATAGTGAACTTGAAGAAGCAGGCGCTGCTAGTGGTATGGGTAAGTGGAAACGCATCCGCGTAATTACTATGCCATTATTAATGCCAGCGATTGGTTCGGCCATTGTACTAACATTTATAAGAATTCTTGGTACATTTGGTACCCCCGCATTACTTGGGTTGCCTGTACGTTTTTTTACATTCTCTACGCAAATATATGCATCAATAAATGCTAGAAACCAAGGTGATGCGTTTGTTTTAGCATTAGTTCTAATAGTCTTAGCCATATCATTTATTTGGATCAATAGTCGAATTATTGGTGTACGTAAAAGCTATGTTACAATGACTGGAAAAGGCTTCAGAAAAAGTGAAAGCGATCTCGGAAAAATGCGTTGGCCCATCACTATTTTAATTATTTTGTTTCTTTCTATTACGGTAGCATTACCCCTAATTTTATTGCTCTGGGAATCATTAACACTTATTCCGGGAGATTATAGTTTGTCCAATCTAACCAACTATTTTTGGATAGGGCAAGGAAACGTAAGTCTTGCGTATGGAGAACCTGGAATATTTCATAATAGAGGCATAATCGAGGCATTATTGAATTCAATTAAATTAGGATTTGCTGCCGCACTCTTTAACGGAGTTCTTGGTCTTTTAGTTGGATATGCAGTTGTTCGCGGTCGCGGAGCGCGTTTATCAAAATGGTTAGAGTCGATAGCCTTTGCACCATATATCTTTCCATCAATAGCACTAGGTGCGATTTATATTGGTATGTTTTCAACAAATATAGGTCCAATACCGGCACTATATGGAACCTTTACAATATTAATATTAATTACTGTAATTAAAAATTTACCGTTTACCTCAAGGACAGGAATTGCAGCTATTTTGCAAATTCATCAATCATTAGAGGAAGCTGCTAGGGTTCAAGGTATTGGCTGGTTTAGACGTATGATACGTATAATTATTCCTCTATCCATGAGTGGCTTGGTAGCCGGTATGTTATTGACATTCATTACAGCAATGCGTGAATTATCTCTGATAATACTACTGATTTCACCCGGTAACATGGTACTAACGGGATTGATATTCAGTTATCAAGAGCAAGATATGGCTCAACATTCCAGCGCTGTAACATTAATGCTCGTTCTAATTATTATATCTATAAGTGTTATCGTTCGCATAGTGTCGAGACGTGCAGGTGTTGGCCGACTGAATGTGGCTTAAATTTTCTATATTCCTCTGATAAAGATTGGTTACAACTTGTAAAAAACAGAAAGTTTATCAAAGTTTCAATTCTTTACCACAGCAATATGAATAGCTAATATTGTGATAAAAATTATATGTTACAAACATAATTTGACATCTATAATATTTAGAAACCAGTACAGTGAAAAATAAGGGCCGATCAATAAATATCGGCCCCTTTAATGGTGAAGTCCTTCGTTTTAAAAGCGAGTTTTACTTCTTAAATGATTGAGTGGAATAATCGCTCTTATCTAGCTTTTCGACTACACCTACTTTTCTCACGTAATCTACAAAACTTTGAGCGTAATCAAGATATGTATCTGTAACTCTACCCTCTTTAGAAATTGTGCCAAAAGTTAGGTAACCATCCTTACCGGCCGAAATATAGTTATTCGTTACAACTGTGTAGACTCTTTCCATATCAAGTTCAGTCCAAACTGTATCTTTTGGTCCCTTAAACTCGAGTCCTTTAAAACGCGATCCTTTCTCCTGTGAGGTATCAACGTGCCAACGAACACCTGCAGCGTAAGGGTACGCACCAGTTGAACCATCAGGACTCAATGCATAATCTAATGCATCCTCTAGAACTTTTTTAATCTCTTCCCCACTCATTTTTAATTCTACTAGTGTATTAGAGAACGGTAATAATTCGTAAGCAGTTCCTATTGAAAAATCACCAGCAGGGACGTCAACTCTCACACCTCCAGCATTTTGTATTGCGATGTCTGAAGTTCGCGCCATATCCCGAAAAGCATGTGAAACTAGATTAGATATATCTGACCCATATGTTGAAGTTTTTGATACATCGCAAAGCTTTGATTTTCCCTGCCCTGGGATCCGTTCTAGGCACAAGTCTTCAGAGACACTGCCAATTTTAGCCGCTTTCAATTCATCGACTTTTGAAGAAAAACCTCCCAAAAGTGCTTCTGCACTAGCATCCCCCTTTACCAGATGTAACTTTGGATCAGCCATTATGGCGTCTAAGACTGCTTGCCTTTCTTCCCCTTCTAACTCAACTCGATCACCATCTGCGTTTTTCCTTTTGAAGCTGTCACCAAGCATCATGTGAGGTAGCCCACTACATGTTTTTACAACGCCATCATTGGTAAATTCTATATTTAGCTCTCCTACTATTTGACTATATTGCCATGCTTGTGCAACACAAACTGCCTGTCCATCAGCATTTTCTACCACTGTTGGATAAGGACCCGAACTGTTTAGACCTAATCCTGCGAAATCACCTAACAAGGTATGTGAGTCTCCACCAATAATAATGTCTACTCCTCGCAATTTTTGAGCTAGTCTTAGATCGTTTTCATACTGATAATGTGTGAGCAATATGATGTGATTGATACCTTTTGAAGTTAATTCATCAATATATTTTTGTGCTGTTTCAGTTTCATCCAAAAATAAAGTACTCTCATCAGGACTAGATGAATTTTTTGTTTTATTAGCAATATCAATACCGATTATTCCTATTTTCATCCCAAACCTTCGATTTATAACAGTGTAAGGCTGGATATAATCTGTAGCTGACATCTTGGCTAATGGTGAAACTCCAACTTTTGGAGCTACGTTTGCACCTAATACAGATGTTTGACACTCTCCTTTATTTAAATAATCAAGAAACTTTACTAAACCTGCATCACCATCATCAAATTCATGGTTCCCAAGCGCGAAAGCGTCAAAACAGACTTCATTCATTAATGCAGCATCTGCTTCGCCTTTAAATAAAGTGTAGTATAAATCTCCCGTTATGGCATCACCCGCATGAAGTTTTAGAAGATTACTCTTACCCACTGAGAGCTTATCAAAAGTACTAACAATAGCTGGAAATCCACCCGACCGAACACGTGTTTTTTCTCCACCGATATTCAGCGACATTCTACCATCGGCTCTTAGATGGGAATGATGGTCATTAATATGTAAAATAGTAAGCTGATTAGTTGGGGCTATAAGGTCTTTAGCCTGAACACCACCAATCATTATTATAGCCGCTGATGCCAAAGATATGGCTTTTAAAAGTCGCATTTTTCCCTCCAATAAAAGTGTCCCTACGTTGATTCTTTCATTATATCATAAAATTCTTATTATTAATCTATTTCATTTTTATTGAAATGATACAAAAAGGTATTACGGCGACATTCCCTCAAAACTTAAAATTTTTGAAATGATTTACTAATATGTTTAGGCACTTGGCCAAATTATTGTTGATAGTACCTCTTAGTAGTTTTTTCTTACTAGTACTATTTATGATATTTTTTAAATCAAGGTTGGAGCGGGCGACGGGAATCGAACCCGTATCTTTAGCTTGGAAGGCTAAGGTCTTACCATTACACAACGCCCGCACTCACTTAATTCTTAGAGGTCATTACAATAAAAAATGCTTGATCGTCAAATCTTAATTTTATATTACGCCCAAATCATCATCAATATAGACCTTTATGATTTCTAAGAAACTTTTTTCTGAAATAAATCCTAGATTTAGTGCGCGGGCCGCATCAAAATCTCGGGGCCATTCTGACACAATCTTTGAAATAGCTTCATTTTCCTTGACCTTAATCCTCTTTACAACTTCATTTCCAGCCACCTCACGCAATGCCTCTATCTGCTCTGCAATAGTACAGCTAACGCCAGGCAAGTTTATTGATCTTCTTCGACCTATTTTATTGAAATCTAAATTCATAGCGTGAAGTAAAAAATTAATTGCTGTTCTAGGAGATGCATGCCAATGCCTAACACTATCAGGGACAGGAAGAATTGCCTCATGATCATTTAAAGGCTCCCTAATAATGCCTGAGAAAAAAGATGATGCCGCCTGATTGGCTTTACCAGGTCTGACACAAATTGTTGGCAGTCTCAGAGATACTCCATCAATAAATCCTTTTCGACTAAAATCACTTATCATAGTTTCACAAATTAACTTTTGAGCTCCATATGACGTTTGAGGAGAACATATAAAATCATCTGTTATTTTATCTGGATAAGGTCCTCCAAAAACAGCTATCGATGATGTAAATACGAACTTGGGAATATATTGTCCCTGTGATGATAAATGTTCTTCTTTTAAGGCATTAAGTAACCGCCAAGTAGGATTTACATTTACTTCCCATCCTATATCAAAATCTTTTTCCGCCTGACCCGATACCACTGAAGCAAGGTGAAAAATTAAATCAGGTCTTTCTGAAGCTATTCTTTCAACTTCACCTGGAGAGGTGATATTTCCAATTTGTGTATTACCAAGCTTGTCCGCGCTAGTTGGAAAAATGATATCATGCATTAGCAGAGACGTATATTTGGTTTTACCAATTATTCGATCTACAAGTGCCCTCGCAAGCTTCTGACCAATCATGCCGCCAGCACCTAAAATAACAATTTTCATAAAAAAAATCCTATAATATGATAAGTGAATACTTGTATCTTAATTTTTTTTTAGAATCATAACACAAACTCTTATTGTGTCACATTAATTACTAGGCGATTTAATTTTGTGCTTTTAGCAGGATAATAAAGATTGTAGCGTCTGATATATAAATATTAAAATTTTTACGAAAAAAGCAAACTATATTAGAAAGAAATTTAAGCTTATGGGACGACTTAAAGGTAAATCAGCGTTAGTGACTGCTGCGGGTCAAGGTATTGGAAGAGCATCTGCAATTGCATTAGCAAATGAAGGTGCAGAAGTTTTGGCTACTGATATAAACAAAATTACTTTAAACGAACTTGATGATATTAAAAACACCAATATATCAACTTTTCAACTTGACGTCCTAGACGATAAATCCGTTAAAAACTGTATTAATAAAGCTCGTCCTGATATTTTGTTTAACTGTGCTGGTTTTGTCCATAACGGAACAATTTTAGAAGCGACCGACGATGAGTGGAATTTTGCATTCAATCTAAATGTACGTTCAATGTATAAAACTATTACAAACGTCTTACCAATAATGTTAGAAAAAGGTGGAGGCTCCATAATTAACATGTCGTCCGCTGTTTCTTCGATAATAGGGGCTCCTAATCGTTTTATTTACGGCGCGACCAAAGCCGCTGTAATTGGTTTAACAAAATCAATAGCAATTGACTATATTACCAAAGGAATTCGCTGTAATTGCATATGTCCTGGCACAGTAGACTCACCGTCACTACATCAGAGGTTAGAAGCAACAGGGAATTATGAAATCGCCAAGAAAAACTTTACTGCACGTCAACCAATGGGCAGATTAGCTACACCTGAAGAAATAGCCGCTCTGGTTGTCTATTTAGCGTCAGATGAGTCTGCCTTTACAACAGGCCAGCCGCATATAATTGATGGTGGATGGTCTGGTTAGGAGACTTACCATGACAAAACCTTTAAGATCTCAAAAATGGTTTAATAATCCAGATAATTTAGAGATGTCGGCAATATATTTAGAACGCTATTTAAATTATGGCATTACTAGAGAAGAACTACAGTCTGGAAAACCAATAATTGGTATAGCCCAAACGGGTAGTGATTTAAGCCCATGTAATCGACATCACATAGAGCTTACAAAACGAGTTCGTGATGGGGTAACAGCTTCAGGTGGTACCGTTATTGAAATACCAGTACACCCCATACAGGAAACTGGTAAACGGCCTACGGCAATGTTGGATAGAAATCTAGCTTATTTGAGCTTAGTGGAAACTTTGTTTGGGTATCCGATCGACGGTGTAGTACTCAATATTGGCTGTGATAAGACAACACCCGCACTTCTTATGGCTGCTGCAACAGTAAATATCCCAGCCATAGCCCTTTCGGTTGGCCCCATGCTTAATGGTTGGTTTAAGGGTAAAAGAACAGGATCAGGTACTATCGTCTGGAAAGCCAGGGAACTGTTGGCAGCTGGAGAAATCGATGATGATGGGTTTATGGATTTAGTCGCATCATCGACACCATCCGTTGGTTATTGTAATACAATGGGTACTGCAACGACAATGAATTCTTTGGCAGAAGCTTTAGGAATGCAATTACCTGGTTCAGCAGCAATACCCGCACCCTACCGTGAAAGAGGTCAGATAAGCTACGCTACTGGTAAACGGATAGTAGAATTAGTACATAATGATATTCGGCCTGACAACATAATGACTAGAGAAGCATTTGAGAATGCAATCGTGATAAATTCGGCTATTGGTGGTTCAACAAACGCCCCAATCCACCTGAATGCAATTGCTCGACATCTCAATATTGCTTTAGATAACGATGATTGGCAAAAACTAGGGCACAATATACCATTGCTAGTTAACTTACAGCCAGCCGGAGAATATCTAGGTGAGGACTATCATCGTGCTGGAGGGCTTCCAGCAGTGGTGGGAGAGCTGATGTCAAAAGAGTTGATTCCCCATCCAAATGTTTTAACAGTTAACGGGAAAACGTTATCAGAAAACTGTTCTGAAACCTTTACTTTGAACGAGGACGTTATCTTTAAAATTGATAAGCCAATTTTAAAAGATGCGGGGTTTATTAATCTTACCGGAAATATGTTCGACAGTGCTATTATGAAAACTTCGGTGATTAGTAATGAATTTCGTGAACGCTATCTATCAAACCCAAAAGATATCAATGCATTTGAAGGGTGTGCTGTAGTTTTTGATGGGCCAGAAGATTTTCATAAACGAATAGATGATACCTCACTAGATATTAATGAGAATTCAATATTAGTGATGCGTGGTACTGGCCCAATCGGCTATCCCGGAGGTGCAGAAGTCGTAAACATGAGACCTCCATCATATTTATTAAAAAAGGGAATAAACAC
>MDSV01138020.1_pt1 | contig 10046 bp, 10 predicted proteins | sample 810851 | NCBI WGS metagenome assembly MDSV01 (sample SAMN05326640, study PRJNA326480) | marine metagenome | isolation source: seawater | place: Atlantic Ocean: North East | collected 2012
GCTACCAATTTTCCTACACCCAACATTTTATAACCATGATTGCTGTCCGCAATAACAAAGCAATTTTCTTTTAATGTATCAAATACCGGAAAACTATCAGGCGTAAAGGCACCAATACCACCAGAGAGCTCTTTCTTGTATTTACTGATTTGCCCAGAAAATCTTTTTTAATCTATCCATTTATAAAATCCTTAAAAACACGACCCTTGCATAAGCCCTGTAATTTTTTATTTAAATCGGTACCTCTGAGTAAAAATAACACATTATTTTCTTCAGCAGCCCTATAATCGCTCTCCGAATCACCCAGCATTATAGCTCCATTGAATCCAACATCTAAAGTTCTAAGTGTCTCTGCAATCGCATGACTTTTTGCTTGTGGAGCACCATGAACATTACTAAAAAAATGCCTTATATTCAGAGCTTTAAGGATTTCGTTTATTTCTTCTGTGGGTGTTGCTGTTACTAAGATGTGTGTTTTTTCTTCAATATGACAGGCAAAGAAGTCCAAAAAACCATCAACCCAGTTTGAATCAATTACAGATTGTTGAACTAATAAGGAAAATATATTACATAGATCTTCTATTTTTTCATCGGTGACAGTTTGATTTGCCCAGGATAAGTAAAGAGGAAATTTCTCAAATCTCGACATCCCACCATTTCGTTCATGATGACATCTCACTCTATTAACAACGTCGAAACCATATTCAGAAAACATTTGCTGAAATGCCAACGATTTGACCTGTACTGAATCTTTTATAACTCCATCAAAATCCCAAAAGACGACTTCCGCTTGCTTCACTAATTTTTCTAAGGGTTTTCTCAAAATAATAACTATAAAGCCGATTTAGTTTGCTAGGATTGAACATTATCTATACTAGATATAGTTTGAAGTAATCCTTGACCAAGGTCGATATGCGAAGAAGGAATATATTTTCGTGCAGTTTTTTGTTCGTATGCATATGGAGTTCTGACATAATGACCAGAGTAATCACCTTCAATAAACTCAACTGAATCATGTGGTAAATTCAAAATCTCGGCTACCATTTTAACTAAATCAATAACACGCAATGACTCTTGACCAGTCAAAATGATCGTTTCATTTTCAAATGAATCTTCTAGAATAGCCACGCTAGCAAGTGATGCATCATGAATATGAATATACTCTCGGATTGCCTCTGCACTTCCTTTATATCGCACTGTTCCAGTCCTCAATGCAGAGCTAATGATTCTATAGATTCCATTAGTTGCATCAGCTCTTGGGCCGTATAGAGATCCATATCTCAGAATAGTGTAATCTAGACCATAAAGCTTTTGATACTCTTCGACATAGGATTCAGAAGATTTTTTACTACACTTATAGAAACCACCCTCCCTGCTCTGCACATATACAGTGCTAGCGTATATGAAACGCTCGACGTTATGAATTCTGCAAGCCTCGAGCACATTAAGATTTCCCAGTATATTGATTTTAACAGTTTCGATAGGATTATTCAGAGCTTGATTAAGGTCTGCCAACGCAGCAAAGTTATAAACAATTTTTGCACCCGCGATTGCTTTTTCCAGTGCATCCGTGTCTAAAATATCGCCTATCACTATGTCTTGATCATCTCTCAGCCAGCGTGATTCGCTATAATCGTAAATTGTCACTCTAAATCCATTGTCACTTAGACAGTCGGCCACGTGTGAACCTAAAAATCCACTGCCTCCAACTACAACTGCTTTTTTGCTCACTTTATAACCCTTGTCTTTGATCGATATACTCTTCTTTTGGGACTAGACCCTCAAGCGGTTTACCCATTAGAAAACGCACAGCTTCTTCCGTTGCTTGTATCTCCATTTTTGACCTGCAGTCGATGGACATGGACCCCATATGCGCAGTCAACAGACAGCGATCTATTTTTTTCAAGTCACCATTATAAGGCTCAAAATCGAATACATCTATCGCCGCACCACCTAAATGGCCAGATTGCAAGACTTGATACAAATCACTTTCATTAATAATGCCACCACGTGCTGAATTAATAATAATTGCATCTGACTTCATTGACAGCAAGTGATGTTTTCTAATCATATTTTTTGTTTTGACAGTAAGTGGTAGGTGAATGGTAACGATATCACAGTACCTATAAATTTCCTCTTTCTCAGCCCATTCTATGTTAGAGGTGGAGTCCGTTTCAAATCTAACCCGTATATCGTTGACCATTATTTTGGGGTTACCAAACCCATTCAAGTGCTTCATCACCCTGCTTCCAATCCTACCACAGCCAATTATTCCAATTGTAACTTCGGATAGCCTCCGACCATAATAGCGGGTCCACTCGCCTGCATGCATTTCAGAATTTGAAACGTATATCGATCTTAGTAAAGCTAACATAAGCCCTATAGTTAGCTCTGCAACTGCAGGCGCTGGAGCATCTGGTGTATAAGATACAACAATGCCTCTTTTTTGTGCTGACAGTAAGTCAACACTATCTAAACCAACACCAACCCGAGATATCATCTTTAGTCTTTTGGCTTTTGACATAACTTTGTCAGTTATTTTTTCAGTCCCCGCAATAATAACTTCAACATCGGAAACCATTTCTAATAATTCATCCTCAGTAAGTTTTTTGTTAAGCGGATTGATAGTATATGCAATACCGTTTGATTCCAACAAATCTAACGGAGCTCTATCTTTTTGCCCAAATGGGACTGTTGTAATTAATACTTTATTCATGAAGTAATGTTTTTCCAATAATATCTAAAGGCAATGAAGTTGTTCCATTATGAGATAAACTTTCACGTGTGTATGATGTAGATTCAAACCAATCCAATTGGTTTATTGACAAAATTTCAAGTAGTTTTTGTTTGACTGACTCATAATCATATTTTGACAGAGTCCAGACTCCCTCAACCAAAAAATCAAGTTGAGGTAAAGATGATGGATTTGCCGCTATTATCTTACGACCTCTTCCAAAAGACTCTAATAGAGCTGTAGTAAAGTCACCTATTGTAACCGAGCTGCTATCACTTAATACGTAGGTGGAGAGGCCACTTCTTGGGAAAAAAGATATATTATTTCCAAAGCAGCTTTCGACATATCTACGCTCATCCCTTGACCCAATAGCGTCTTCACTTGTGTACCTGCCAGCGAAACATATTGTATAACCAAGCTCTAAGCAAACATCGTGCAGGACCGAATAAAATTTCGCATTTGCTAAGCTACTACCGTATTCATCTTTAAAATTACTAATTATGCAAATATCATATTTCTTCTCAATATTATGTTCTTCAGATAAATACAAAGCATTACCTAACCCGCCAACAACCTTTATTTTACTGGTATTTTCACATTTTTTATTTACCATATCCCTTTGCCAGTTCCCTTGCACAAGCAACTCCAACCCTTGGAGATTAAAATCTTCCCATTTCCTCCCGAATATTTTTTCCTCATTCACATAATGCCCATAGCCAACAGTTAGTGCCACAAACCTCCGATTTTTTTTAGCTATCGACAAATTATGGAATTCTAAGTGGTGAAAAGCTGCTGTTACAACGACAGAGCAGTTATATCTTTCGATTTTGTATGAATATATTAAAAGTTTTAAAAAATCTTTAAAATTATCAACTGTTTTGGCTAATGCTCCTGCATCTTTAATTGACTTTAACACAGCAATAAATGGCGAATTTTTCCTTACATTTCCATTTTCAAACTTGTTGGATTGTTGCTTGAGTAGAGCAGTCAAATACTCAATATCTTTAGCTCCAAAGATGAGTATATCTAAAGAATCAATAGAAAAATCATACACTTTAAGCATTACAACCTCCTATTTTTTGTTCGATATGTTCATTAAGAATCCGTGAAACTCTTTATCGATACTGACATCTTCAGACGGGACACCGCATACTTGATCGAACATTAACCGTGCTTCTTTGGTTTCATCATTATTCCACCATTTTTGTGGGTCTGTATATATATTTTTTATGTGCATTGCTGCTGATTCGGAGTTAGTATGTGCAATTTTCGCTTTAACCAACCGACGAGCGAGCGGTGCAAAACTCTCATCCAATTCCCAATATTTTGCAACGTAAAGCAAAACAGTTGGAATGCCAGATTGCATTGATTCAAAAAATGTTGTTTCAGGATAAGTACAAATAATCACTTTAGCATCCAAAAAATCGTCTTGTAGTGTTTTATGCGTCGATATAGTCTTAGTTCCAAAATTGTCAATATATCGATCTTTCAAAGACCACCCCCTATCTGGATAGGGTCTGATTTTAAAACTAAATTTAGGAAGTTTAAATGCATTGAGTAACTTGATAAATTTAACTTTTTGATTAAAGTCTTCCAGAATCAAAGAACTCATTGGTGCCGATTGAATACGATAATTATATCTAGGAAATTCACATCCGATGAGAGTAATGTTATTGCCCTTGCCGGGATAGTTGTTTTTTTTTACCACTTTAGTCGGCGACAACTGGATGTGTTTATCATGATATGGCATGCACCACGTCACCTTATGATCACAGATTTTTTCCTCATGTAAGAACACTTCACGTTTTGCACGCATCGCACCACCGTGAGCACAGAGGATAAGCTTAGAACCATTTTTTACCATTTCTGCCGCCCAGATTTTGAATATTTCATTATAATAGTGAGCACTCGCTGTCATAATTATTTCAGGATTTACTGGAAAATTACCAAGTTTCAACATCTTTTTTATAGCTAGATAATTTTCTATATAGGCTTTTGGAATATCTTGTAACACTTGTTGATAAGCAAAGTTTTCAAAGTCATTATCTGAATTAGGCCAGTCACATTGGCGTACGCTGGACCAAACTTCAGCCGAATAGTCTACCGCAACGTCAAATTCTCCAAAAATTCTTGGGAGTTGAAATTGCCTAAGAGCAATTTTGATCATGAACTTCAGCGGCATAAAGCTTTTGTATAACACATATTTATAGCTACGCTTAAACCAAATTTTATTCAGAAAGGCATCGCCTGCGTGCGCAAATAAAACAATTAAATTTTTGATACTTAACCAACCAGTCTTGTTATTCGCACGGGCAGACGGGTTAAAGCTTTCTTTGAAAAACTTGATGTTATGGTTTTTTTTGAAAAGCAAAATGTTGCAATATAACAAGTAATTCCAATCATCATTGTACCCCATTAACTCCAAAGAATTGTTATAATCACAAGCTATAGATCTCACTACTTTTTTGTCTGGAATAGCGGTCAAAAGATTTTCTTTAAAAGCACAAGCCCCATTTATATTTTCCCACCTATCAAATAAAACGGGGACATAAACTAATAACCATGGACCTATTACTATTCTCCAATATATTTTTGTATATTCAACATCATGTATTTCATTTAACTTTACACATAGTTTAGTTAGTAATTCTTCGTAAAATTTAGATAAATAATCGTGGTCTACATTGAATTTTTTTCTATCTTCCCAATGGTATGGGATAGTAGTATGCTTTTTATCGATCCAGCTATCTTTTTGATTATATTTTTTGCACCACTCACCAAGAAAAACAATTTCTTCTCCCGATGTTTTTATGTGAGATGTTGTGACAAGAGATCTCATTCTACTTTATCAACCTTTCTATACAGAATGCTTCAGCATTTTCTACACCAACAAGACTGCCTCTAAATTTTGATAAATTTTCTACCGAATCATAAGAGCGTATATGTGGATAATCCCGCATTTCTTGATCATAAAAATGCAAAGCTTTAATTTTTAACCCAATGTAATCAGAAATGTTTACAAAGTAATTAGGCACAAAAGCGACTCCCATCGATTGGGATTCCCAGTGTGTAGCGGATAAAACTTCAAAAGAATAAATCTCTTTGACACTAAAGCCAGGCTCTGGGCGACAAGCCGTAATTACTGCTCGATGAGTGATTTGGTGATCTATGTTTAAATCGCCAAAGTTATGGGTATAGACTATACCTGGTTTAAAACGACTAACTATTGTTTCAACTTTTTTAACAATATCAAGCAAAGGTAATTTATCTAATTGGTTATCAGGTAAGTTTAGAAAAATAGGTGGGTTACATCCTAAAAATAACGCAGCATCACTTGCCGGTTTAGATCGGTCGACACCATCATCACGCGAGCCAAAACCGTCCGCTAAGAATACGACTTGAACTGTATCACCATTTTTGACATGTCTGGCAATAGTGCCGCCACAACCTATAACCTCATCGTCTGGATGGGCTACAACTACTAGCACCTTATTCATATTTTTTGACCTACTATATTCCAAGAAGCAAATTTCCAATTTCTATGAGGGACTTCTTGACAAAGAGTCTTATGAGCCATACTTAATACTTTAAATTGTTCAAACAACTCTAATAAATGATTCTTATCAGAAAAGTGAACGCTTCCAGTTCCTTTGAAACTTCCATCAATGAAGTTTTTCCTAGTCCAAACATCTTCAGCCTGTTCACCTTTAATATAATCACTATACTCTGTCGAATACCAATCAGAACCGATAAATTTCCCCCCAGCGACAAGCTGCTTATGACATTTACTAAGACATTGAATAATTGAAGTTGTACTGTTGCAAGTTAACGATGCCCTATCAACTATTAGGTCAAAATTCTCGTTTGGAATATCTTTGGTAAAATCACCAACATAAATATGTTTCGAAAATTGTGGATATGTTTTATGTAATTTATTTACAACAGTCTCACTGCCATCGACCGCATAATAGTTGGCACCAAGTGACGCAAACAGGGGGATGTTAGCACCTGCCCCACAGCCAAGCTCTAAAACCTTAAAGTTATTTTTTTCGGGTTTATGCTGCATTACTAAACTGACTAAATCACTCCAAGGCCATACGCTCATGTGAGCATTCTGTCGATATATATCTTCCCATTCGTTAGAAAAACTCATCCCCTATTCTCCCGTGATTAACTCAACATCGTGCGTATTCATCCAAAAATCTACAATCCCCATATATGGTAAAAATTCGCCATTAAGTTGTTGGTAGACTGGGTGGCTATAGTTTTGATACTCTATTTGGATTTCTTGTTGTTCAAAGCTACTTTCATTCAAATAACCCTTCCCTAATGCGCCTGATAAATATTTACTCGCACTGAAATTAGAGCAGAGATCTAAAATTAAATCTGATTTTTTTGTTTCGATATCTAATGTACTGCTCTTGACAATTTTAGTCTGAATATTAAGCTCATTTAACCAAAAAACCATATGTTTATATACTAGATCAGAAAATAGATCGAAATCTTCTTCATACAACAATTCAATTTTTGGATAGAGATCATCAAAGAATTTCGCTTTTTTATAATTGAAGAAAATATTTTTTAAATGCTTTTTCTTCCAATTCTTTGAATTATCAATCCTAATATCTCCAATCGAATTGGAAGTATGACCTTTTGTTATTAATGGAATAGTTAGCCATGTGCTACCTTGAGGTGTCTTTATTTTGTTTCTACAAGTATAGCTATTCTTTTCCAATTGAACGGTATCCAAGTATATAAAGATATCGCTTCGATTTATTTTGTCAAAATAACCCAACCAAGGTAAATATGCAGGCTGGTGAATTGAAATAATCATAAAAAGGTGATCTCAAGATCGTCAGGCATCGATGGGGGAATACTGGGCCTTATTGAAATAGTAAATTTATCACCTTTATAATAAAAAAAGGACGGGTGACTTTTTTCACAACCCTTTAAAAAGGGAACTAAACTTGCTAATGTTGAATTAACATTTAATTCATTATCTTCTGGATAACGCCTTGCGTAATAGGTTTCTTGCTTCTTATCCTGCTTTGCACCCTTAAGAACTTTTTTCTTCATTTTTTTTAAAATTTTAGAAATCATCATTATCGTTACTTCATCATCTATTTTCCTTATAAAATCTGCCGTATATGTATTTCTCATCTTAAACCTAGCTTGTGCGATAATATTTCCTGAATCAACTTCTTCATCGAGCAAAATAGCTGATATCACATATTCATCTAATTCTTTATAAAAGACGTTAAATATAGGAGCCCATCCTTTCCCCTTGGGCAAATCTGATGAGTGAAAAATTATAACATTCTGTAATTTATAGTCTTTTATAATTTTTTTATAATTCCAGGGGATGATCAAATCAAAATGCTCTGGATTTTCGGGGAGGACAACTCCATAGGTGATTTCATGGCTACTAATATATTTTTTACAAAAAGCTTGAGCATTGAATTCAGAAATATCATTCAATAAAAAATAAATTTTCATATCGTTATGGCTTCATTCTTGGAATATATCTTATTACTTTTTAAGCCAAGTATTCTTTTTAAAAATGATGGAGGGAATCCTTTTCCTCCACTAACCCTACTAACGGTAAGATTATCTAATCCAAAAATGTCACCTAAGTTAATATCTTTTTTTGCCACTACTACCCTTTGGAATTCCTTTTTATTCTCTGACTCACCCTTCGAAGGTCTGATAACTCTACTACCCATCATCTTAAAAGAGTTATGAATAGCAGTTGTCCAGTTTCCAAGGCCTATAGGATTTTCAGAAAACCAATGATCTGGACCTTCTAAGTCATTGTCCAAAGTAAAATGTTTCTCGAAAAATACTGCGCCAAAACTAACAGCCAATGAAGATGCCAATGTTCCTTGTGTATGATCGGAGAATCCAACAATAAGATCAGGAAACGAATTTTTTAATGTTTCTAGTTTCAACAAATTAACATTTTCTGGTAGCGTGGGATACTCAGAAGTGCAGAGTAAAAGTACAGTAGGGTAGCCCTCGAAAGTCCCTATGGCTTCTAATGCCTGAAAAACTTCTGCCATGTCCGACATGCCACAAGATACTATCAGTGGTAGCTTGGTTGTAACATAATCTTCTAATAAGGGTAAGTTTGTGAAATCATCAGAACCAACTTTTATAGCAGAGATTCCCAGCTTCAAAAGTAAATCTAAGTCAGAACGGTTCTGTGGTGTTGATAAAAACAATATATCTTCGCTATCGCATTTTTGTTTTATTTTGTTCCATTCTTCAGCACTAAATTCATAACGCTTAAACATTTCAAACATAGGTTCAGTAACTTCTTTTCCTTGAGATTTATATGTAAACATTTGTTTTTTATCGCGACAAAACTCATCAGCCTTAAATGTTTGGAATTTAATTGCATCTACACCCGATACCTTAGCAATTTCAATCATTTTAAAAGCTTGGATTAAATCTCCATTATGATTTACTCCCGCTTCAGCGACGATAAACGGTTTGCCATAATTTTTTAAAATTTTATTATTAATAGTAACCATTAAATTCCACCTATAAATTCCAATTATAAAAAATAGTTATCGCATCACTACATAAAAGTCTTAAGATAATTGAATCACTCATTAAATTAACAACTAAATAGCTCTGTTATTGATAAATATTTAAAGATCTTTGTATTTTAATTTCCTAAAGGTATCTATTAAGACATCTTTCATGAAGAAAACATCTGTAGTTGCTCGTCCTACAAAGATAATGTTTTGAAAATAACTCTGACAATATTTATTCAATTTGGTTTGTTCTTTTAAAAATTTTTCTGTCAATATTGGAAATCCATATTTAATAGGGCGGAAGTTTTTAAATAGACAATTATTATTTTCGCTAGCAATGTCCATTTCTATTAGCTCGAGTAAGATTTTTTCCATTAAACCTTCTAAATCAGTGCAATCATCAGTTAAGACCTCCACTGTGCAGCTGTAATTTTTATCGTCAGATAAATTTTGATACAAAGTAACTCTTCCTGAATACATATCTAAGTCGTATACATTTATGTAGGTTGCCAAAGAGTTCAATGGATTCTCAAAAGTAAAATCAAACAATCCAGTTTTTCTAAATATTGGCGGTGATGTTTTCTTACCAAGCTTTGAGAAAAACGACAAAAAACTACTGGGCAATGTCCAAATAAGCTTGTCAACAGCTATCTCTTCATCAGCACTGATCAAAGAGAAGACTTTTCCATGATTATGTTTAATTTCTTTAATTTTGAAATCTAACTTAACATCAACACCTTCTGTATCTAATTTTTCCATCAGAGAATCTATTA
>MDSV01161884.1_pt1 | contig 10046 bp, 4 predicted proteins | sample 810851 | NCBI WGS metagenome assembly MDSV01 (sample SAMN05326640, study PRJNA326480) | marine metagenome | isolation source: seawater | place: Atlantic Ocean: North East | collected 2012
ATTCAAGATCTCCAAAAAGTCGATACATCGGATATTCGAGATAGGTTAATTCGTTATTTAGCACAGCATGAACTCGATGAATATATCCAAGAATTGGATAATGTTTTGATTTCAAACGATATAGACCTTCGGAGGAGAAGAGAGATTCTTTTCGTGGGGGGAGAGATTCTTATTGATCAAAGTCTTGATGAAGCGTTATCGTTTTATGATTCAGTAAAAGAGCACGTTTCAGATGCTCGCCTGATTAGACGCCTTGCTCAACATTTAGAACGTAGAATACGTTATCAAGAAGCCATCGATATACTCGAGCCAGTTTCCGATCAAACCAGTCAAAGGTTACGCAATGCGATTAAAGAAAGGCATCATTGGGGACTCCATGGGTATGACGTTGATATCTTAGAAAAACAAACTGATTACAAGCCAATCGAAGGGCGAATTTTGTATCACATTCATGCAAGCATCAACCATACGACCTCGGGGTATTCAACTAGAACGCATCATATTTGTAAATCACTTATCGAGAACGGAACAGACCTCCACGTACGGACGCGATGGGGTTACCCTTGCGATCGATCGGAGGTTTTGCTAAAACCTAATGAAATAACAACAGAAAATCTTGACGGAGTTACTTACCTGCATGATCCCGAAGAAGAAGCCTTTGGCACATTTGCGATGGAAGATTATGCTCAACGAGCGGCGTATTCGCTGCTTAATACTGCGCTAGAAATACGTCCCGCAGTGTTACATGCGGCATCCAATCATTCGGTTGGCTTCCCTGCAGCCATGGTTGCGAAAGCACTCGGAATCCCATTTGTGTATGAAATGCGAGGTTTGTGGGCGCTTAGTCGGGCGGCGAAAGATGAAGAGTACAGAAGAGGAGACCGCTTTCAACTTGAGATGGCTCTCGAACGGCATGTCGCAATGGCGGCCGATCATGTCATTGTCATTACAGATGGACTAAGAGCTCAATTAGAAGACTGGGGAATTCCAGCAGAAAAAATCTCCTTAGCGCCAAATGGCGTTGATATTAGCCGATTTGAGATGCAGAAGAAGGATTCGAACACCCTTCAGAAACATATGCTCAATGGAAAAACGGTGATTGGTTATGTAGGATCACTCCTCAAATATGAGGGTTTAGACTATCTTTTCACTGCAGTTTCTCGATTAAGTGATGATTTGAAATCGAAGATCGTAGTTCTAATTGTTGGAGATGGAGCATATAGGAAAACGCTGGAAAAGCAAGTAAAAAACCTCGGAATTAACCACATTGTCCAATTCATAGGAAAGGTTCCAATGGAGGAGGTTAACTCGTATTATTCTGTAATAGATATAGCACCATTTCCAAGAATTTCCGCAGAGGTTTGTGAAATGATTTCTCCCCTTAAACCACTAGAAGCCATGGCAATGGGATCGGTTGTAGTGGCAAGCAATGTTAGGGCGATTTCAGAGCACGTCATACCAAATGTAAATGGAGTTTTGTTTGAAAAAGAAAACGCTGAAGATTTGTGCAAAAAATTGGCGCATCTCCTCAAGAATCCTGCTAATTTTGAATCAATCGCTCTTCAAGCCCGTCAATGGGTTGAGGAAAAAAGGGATTGGGACTTGATTACTGACATCATTGCAAGCGTATATGATCATTGTGAAAACGGTTCTTCGACAAAAGAATGGCAACTGGATGTACTTCCGGCTATCATCAAGAATGGCAAATTGGCCGGGACTCCAATTCCGCCCGATAGGTTTGAATTAATAGGTCCATTTTTACCAAAGGAAATGGAAAATTCTTCATTCAGTTATCGCATTGGTGAAAATTGGCAACTGAATTCCAACGGAATTGCCCTTACTCCTCAGTTGACTCCCTCAATTGTCCAAAGCAAATACAACCCATTGGGCAACCAATTTCCATTAATTGAAAAAATCAACTTCCCAAGTTTATTCGAAGTACCAGGTGGATTGGAAAGTTACCAAGTTCAGAATGTTGAAAACAGCGAACAGATGTTCTTAGTTTGTGACGAATCAACCAAACTAGAAGACATAGAAACAGCAATTTCACATAATTCGATTTTGTTTGCAACTCGGACAGAGCATCTCCATGGGTATGTTGGCATAGTGAGTGAAAACGATAGGTTAGCCACAATTTTCGAGGGAGTTAGAACTCAGCAAGAAGAACACAAACACCAGCGAAAAGAAAATTGGAGGAGGTTGGTTTTACGTACTCATCCACTTCTTCATCTTTGTCAAAATGCATTTGATCGAACCTTCTTGTGTTCGATTGACCCTCTAAAATATGAATTGCTCGTTCGAATTAATGAGATGAAAACTATATCTTCATTTTTAAGTGATATACTATGCCAACGCGTTCTTCCAGCCAAAGTAGTTTTTTCAGAAAGATTAGATTTTGATTCTTCATGGACGATAGTAATTAATGCGTTACTTGTGAACGGAATTGAGGTGCTATGTTTGGAGAATGGTGAAAGTTTTTCACCTCAAGCACTGACATATAATTCAAATTTCGATGAAAATAGCGGCTTAGATTACTGTCTCGATGTGTTATTGCGTGGCGATGACATGCCAATCCACAAGAACGGTACGCCGTGTTTTGTTCGCTCGGTAAATACTCGAGTGATGATAATCGGGCACGATCTTAAATTTATACAAAACATTGTGCAGACATGGGAAAAGTGGGGCGTTGAAACAACCCTTCTCAAATCGGAAAATCATTTATGTGATTTGGAAATTTCAGATCAAGAATTGATGGATTTAATGGCCAGTCACGATGTTATTTTTTGTGAATGGGCTCTCGGAAATACGACAAAAATTTCGAAATTAAGAGGAAAGCGGCCGATTTTTGTCAGGTATCACGCGCAAGAGGCTCGAACAGAATACCTAGTTGATACTGAATTTATTCCAAATGACAGAGTTAGCTATGTCTCTGAGCATACGATGGAGGCAGAGACTCGATTACCGGGTTTTGTTGAGCAAATCGTCGTACCCAACGCAGTTGACACCATCAAGTTGAACGTTGAATCAAATAATCCAATTGGTTTTGGACTTATGGGAATAACTCCTATGAGTAAGGGTTTACATAGAGCAGTGGAGATATTGAAACATTCAATTCAAGAAAATGCCTGTAAACGGTTGACGATTAAAGGAAAATTGCCAAAGGAATACCCTTGGATGAAATTAAGAGACTATGAAAATAAGTGGTACTCAAAAATCTTTGAGGATAATCAGCAACTTTTTGCAGACAATAATATACTTCAGGAGGGCTTTACTGACGATGTTGGCAATTTCATTTCTTCTATCCAGGCCATTTTATCTGTTTCAGATCATGAGTCATTCCATCTTGCTCCTCTAGAAGCAGCATGTGGCAGAACTCTTGTTCATATGTTACATTGGCCCGGTTCGGGGAAGATACATAAAAGAGATTGGATTTATGACGGTAAAGAATCGATGATTGAAAACTATCTTCGTTCCTTAAACCGAGGTGATAGTTATGAGATTGGCTCCGAGAATAGGAATTTTGTAATGAAGAATTACGAACACAGGGATGTATCAATGAGGCTTTTGGAGGCTGCTACGACAACAACATGCACCAGAGAAACAAGAATTCCTCACATAAAGCCGATTAACTTCATTTCCAACCTATTTCCAAAATCTTACGGCCGAGGCCCGCAGATGAAGATAGAATCCTTAACACATCAAGAAAATGATATTTCTCCGAGAGCAGATGCATTGCTAAGAGGCAAATTACTCTCAAACCCATCAAGTGTAATACTGTCTCATTTTGTTGACTTGAATCTAATCGACGGATCAGCGATATGGTACACCTCAATGGCGAATATGCTCTCAATGGCGAATCAGCATGTTGTGTGCATCTTGACAAATTCCCCTCTGTCCTCACCTATTCTACAACCAATTATTGGCAATGAAAATATCACTTTTATTACTCCTGAAGACATGGGTAAGACAAACTACGGGAGAAAGATAGACTACGAGGCCTATGTTAACATAGTTAGCGAAATCCATGATTGGTACAATCGGGAAGCGCCGGTGTTCTGTCGCGGTTTTGAATTAGCAAAAGACTTAGTTCGCAATGACATCAAAAATTTATGGTGTTATTTAACCGATTATTATTCACACGACCATAAAGGCAAGGCCATTGTAAAAGAAGAAACAGGGAATTTGATCTCCCAAATTTGTTCAAACGGTGGCAAGATTCTCTGTCAAACTTCACTAATTTTGAATGAACTGAAGGAGATTAGTTCTGCAACCACAGATTCATTTGCGATGCTACCTCCAATTATTCCAGAATACAAATCAAAAAGTCAAGAAATTGATGAAGAATATCAAAAAATATCTCTAATTTATGCAGGAAAGATTGCACCCCTCTGGGGTGTGGAGGAATTGATTGACAGTAGTGATTTAGATTATCAAGTTACAATCATTGGAGATAAAATTCACAATGGACCGGCAAGTGATTCGATGTTTAAGTCAAGACTTTCAGGAAAGCTACGGAATGAGCGGCATATTACCTGGATTCCAAGATTGCCGCGAAGTGATGTCATCGAACTTGTCTCCACTACCGACATCGCATGGTGTGCTAGAAATCAGTTCTTTGAAAATCAGACAAGAGAATTATCAACCAAGGTTTTGGAATGTTTGTTGGCGGGAACCCCTCCAATTGTCGTTAAATCGAAATTGCATTTGGAGTTACTAGGTGAAGATTGGCCATTTTTTGTTGAATCGCCAACAGACCTATCATGGAAACAACACACAATAGAAAAACTGCGTAAAGCGAACAAGAAGATGCCAGATTTTCAGAAGTATTTGGAACGGCATAAACTTGAGAATATTAGTAAAGAATATTCCAAACTCTTGAATTAATTATTCCTTCATTCCATTTAGACAGTACTGCTCAAACAATGATCGGACCTCATTAATTCCACGATTTTTGTTGTGTCCTTTTGTAGGGATGATTTCTAGGTGGTAATTCAATTCTAATGACTCCAACAATTGGATGAATCGGTTCATGTGTTCTTTTCTGTAATTTTTATATCCAAATCTATTTTCACACAAGAAATATAATGGATGATTCAGATTAGGATTGTCCAAATACTCTACCAAGTCATTTACATGGGCGTTTTTTTGCCCAATCACTTTCGAGAAATATTGCTTCATACCACCTTCACTATATGTTGTGCCTAACAACTGAATTTGTGGAACATTAGCATAAATCGCCAGAGCATCATATCTTTGGCCGTGCATTATTGCTCCAAAGCCACCCATACTCGAACCGTAGATAAAAAGATTTGAAATCTTATCAAGTCCGATTTTTTTTGCGCAGTCGTTGAGAACTTCGTCCAACAAAAGCTGAGTGCTGAAGTCTCCATTCTCTCCTACCCACCAAGATCCAAGATTTTTTTCCCCAAAGTTGTCTACTGGGGCAATTGCATTCCAATTCGCATTCCTGAAGCGACTGGGATTTGTAGAACCATGTCCATGCAACAACAGCATTGTAGGGGCCAAATGAGGGAGAGTTTCAGTAGCAGGAGTAAAGCGATAAAACATCCGTTTTCCCCCATAATCGACGGTGAAAATATTTTTCTCGCTTTTCCAAATTTCGTTGGTAATTTTATCACGTCCTCCAGGCAGTATCACGTTAACTTATTTCAATACAAATTCGATATTTCAGTGTAGGGCTGTTTGAATGTAACACAATTGTTGTTGAATCCTTCAACTCTCCATGCGTTGGGCTATATTTTGAAGGAAGGCATTCGATTTTGCTAACTTGGTTATTAGGATCTGAGAGGTCTACTGAAACGTATCCAAAACCAAATGATAATGCGAATTTTGTCCTACCGTCGATGATTACATCCTGACATGTTTGAAATAATATCTTGTACTTTCCAACATGATTAGTTACCGAGTCAATAAATTCGAATTCATTATCATTTATTTTTCGAATTTCTCTTACCACGGTCTCGTTAAGCCACATCTTTGCATGAGCAATGAATTTTTTCTCTTCAACATATGCAGAATTTGAAGATGATTTGAAAACTGAGCGCGATGGTTCTTTATTGGGTAGGATAATTGTAGAATGAGAGTTTGGCGATCTCATGAACAATCTATTTGGATCCTTTTCTTCGTATTTGTACAGTCCGCCGTCGATGAAAATCTCTTCTCCGCCCACATTCATTGTAATACTAAGATCATCATCATGCCTATGATATCTTGAGAGGTTTCCATTTTTGATTGTCAAGTGAACTTCCTTGTCACCAATATTCGATTTCCATATGCAGTAGCCTGATTTTGGGAACGGGAAAAACCCATCTGAGTAATCAGAGCCAATATTGCGCTTAATGAATTCCGTTGTCAATGGATTGAACTTTGGAGGAGAGTAATATGAGTCTCCTATATTCGGAATTGAATTATCATTTCTTAAAATCGCTTGTTGATATTTGATTGCTAATTTTGCGATTTCTTCCATTGATTTGAGCAATCTTTTACCGACATTTACATCTTGAAAAAGAGACATGGAGTATATCAGATTATTCAACATGTGAAAGTGGTAGTGAGGGGAATTCTCGACATGAACGCCCTCTTCAGTGAAAGCATGGTTTAACTCATTTTCAAATCGTTTTTCCGCAACCTTAGTGCTTTGAAGCATTATTTTCTGAACTATAAGTAAAGAGCGAGATTGATCCCAACCATGGTTTGAATATTCATCGTAATTTTTTTCATCCAACAGCAATTCAATGCAATGTAGAAGCATAGGAGTCAATTGGGCCCTTAACAATTGGTTTCCCAGAACATAAATCTTGCATAGTACCACTGTTCTCAATGCCAAAGCATGATCATTAGAAGCCATGAATATATGTGCACGGCTGCCTGAGTGTAATTGTTGCAAGAATGGGTAGATTATTGAGTTCCAATTTTCATGAAAAAAACGGTCTCCCTCAATAGAACCCCTACAGTCGATTATTGGATTTAGCCATTTCAGAGAAAGGAGATGAAATTGATGACTTCTATCTTTTATTTTGCATAACTCATCGATTTCAAGATTAATTGGCACGTATCTACCTACATTAATCTGTTTTGTTGAACACAGATTTGTTGCCAATTGAGATGGCATTTTAGGGGGCGGAGCAAGGACTGGATACAAGGAGTCATTTTGAAGACACGGGGAGTCATCAATTTGGCTCATACCCATTTTAGAACGGATAGATATTTTATGATATCACCTAATTTGTTTGGATTCCAAGAAGATTACTATAATTCTGAATAATTAAATCTGGATTTCCCTCGTCGACAATCATTCCATCTTCAATAATAATTATTTTATTGCAGATTGATTTTAACAAACCCATTGAATGAGACACAATGATGACAGATCCAGATTGATTGATCATTTCTTTGACCCTTTCTTCGCTCTTCTTTCGAAATGATGCATCGCCTACGCCAAGGACTTCATCGATGAGCAGTAAATCTGGCTTGAATGCTGTTGCGACGGAGATTCCTAATCTTGATTTCATACCCGATGAGTATGTCCGAATTGGGCGATCAAAGTGGTGTTTCAATTCAGCAAATTCTTGGATTTCGTCTATTAATGCATCAATTTGAGAGGTGGTCCTTCCCATCAATGCTCCATACAAGTACGCATTTTCTCTACCAGTCAATTCCTTGTGAAAACCAACACCTACGCCTGCTAGAAGTGATACCGAACCGCGGGTGGCTATTGTTCCTGTATCTGGGGGAAAAACGCCCGCCATCACTTTCAGTAATGTGCTCTTTCCAGATCCATTTCTTCCGATGATACCAAGAACTTCTCCTTGTTTGACTTCTAAGGAAATATTCCTTATGCCAGAAGGTTGAATATTTTCTTTCCTGTACTGCCGAGGCACTGGATATTCCAAGGTAACAGTATCGAGTTTCATGACTGTACTCATACGTTCACCACCGCTTTGTGTGCATTGCGTTCAAAGATGATTGTTCCGAAAATATAGGCAAAGAATGCAATCGAAAAACACATCAAAAGACCGTAAGTTGGAATCACTGAAGACTCTCCAAGAATAGCATCTCTCATTCCGGTGATTGGTACAACAGTCGGATTAAGATGGGCAACAATTGCATGCCATCCATCCCCGAAACGTGAACTAAACATGTCGTAAGTCCACATTACAGGAGAGAGGAAAAACCCTGCGCGAATTAGAAAATTGATGAGATTCAACACATCTGGAACCTTACAGGCTATTGGGGCCAACATCAATCCAATTCCCCATCCCATAAATGATAGAAGCATTAGCCATATTGGCACCAAAAGCAGATTTAATGTCAAAGGCAAATCGTGCACAAAGTAAAACGGAATCAGGCATGTTAAGGAGATGAGGGCTAAAACAGCATTTGTCAGTGTACCACTTGTAGCAAAAACAGTCTTTGGAACTCGAGCAAATTGGAATAAATTGATTGAACTTTTTAGTGAAGAAATAGAGGTTGTCAAGGAGCGGGAAAAGAGAGACCAACCGATAATCCCGACCAATAACTTGACTGGGTAGAGAGGGTCTGATGAACCAACTAATATTGTAAAAATAAAGGTGTATACAACTGCTAATAGCAACGGCTCGAGCACAGCCCACGTGTATCCTAAGTACGCTCTTCTGTATCTTGCATTGAGATCTCGCTTCACAAGGAGTCTCAATAAATTACGAGAGCGAAATAAGTCTGACATTACAATGAACGGCAGCCTATGTGCGGAACGTTTGCCCCAAAGTGGAGTAAGTTGTTGTTCTGCACTTTCCATAGCCGCCGGTTTATTCGATGCCTGATAAATGCGGCGATGGATGAGGACGATTTGCCTTCATTTTTGGCCACCCTGCATTTTTCGACCACTATCTTCAAATCAAGTTAGTATGGCCTTCGACCATGAAGAGTGTTGGAGTTATCGGTTTAGGATACGTCGGCCTCCCTACCGCTATTGGCTTCCATGATGCGGGTTTCAATGTCTGGGGCGTTGATGTATCGAAACGCTCAGTAGAGATGATTCTTCGTGGTGAGAATCCTACTGGCGATCCCGATGTTGATGATATTGTTCCTCAACCTGGAGCAGAACGTTGGAACATTACCATGAGTACAGAGGAAGCTGTACCACAATGCGATGTTGTCCTTGTTACTGTTCCTACACCGATTACGCATGATCTGAAACCAGATCTTTCCTATGTTGCGGCTGCAGGAAGAGCTGTCTTTGAAGTAATTCCAAAAGGTTCGAACACTATTGTTGTTCTTGAATCAACGGTTTATCCTGGCGTTACAACTGAAACATGGTTGCCAATAATAGAAGAACTCGGTTTGGTTATCGGTGAGGATGTTGAAATCGCTTACTGTCCAGAAAGATTCAATCCTGGTGATCCTGCACACGGAGTACGTCAAGTTGCTCGTGTGATTGGATGTTCAAATCCTGAAGTTGGCGAGAAACTTGTAGAACTTTATTCCAAATTAACTTCCGAAGATGTCCGTTATGTGGGTAAACTTGAGGTTGCTGAGGCTGCAAAGGTAATCGAAAATGTTCAGAGAGACATCAACATCGCACTTGTTAATGAGTTGGCGAGGATCTTCCCTGCTCTCGATGTGGACGTTGAAGATGTTCTTTCAGCAGCAGCTACTAAGTGGAACTTCCATCGCTACACCCCAGGAGTTGGAGTGGGTGGTCATTGTATTCCAGTCGACCCGTATTACATGATTCAACGAGCTGCCGATGTGGGTGTTCCTGCTGGACTCATAACAGCTGCAAGAGCAGTGAACCGTTCAATGCCAAACCACGTTGCAGGAGTTGTCACCGATTTGATGTGGAATGCGAACGTTCCTGCAGGAGAAGCGAAAGTTCTCCTCCTCGGGTGGTCTTACAAGGCCGAAGTTGGCGATCCTCGTGAGACTCCAGCTGAACCTTTAGCAGCTACATTGCTTGGAAAGAACATCAGCGTTGGTGCTTGGGATCCGCACATTGACTCTTCACTCTATCCCGAAGGTGTTGTACCCGTCGAGGACATTACAGA
>MDSV01179196.1_pt1 | contig 10046 bp, 7 predicted proteins | sample 810851 | NCBI WGS metagenome assembly MDSV01 (sample SAMN05326640, study PRJNA326480) | marine metagenome | isolation source: seawater | place: Atlantic Ocean: North East | collected 2012
ATTTATAGGCTTTGGCAGAGCAAAGTCAGATTTACTAAAAGATAACTTCCATTGATCTCCAGTTAAGAAACCTAACAGTGACTCAAGTCTTGTACCTACCGATTCCCACTTAGCTGGATCTAAGAGGGGTATGTGGAGATTCAAGATTCTAGACCAAGAATTTGGTGCATTGTCTCTTGGCTCAAATGTCTCCGCCGAAGTCACCGCAGTTGCGATTGTTACCAAATCAAACGCATTGGGGTCAATTTCAACTCCAAGCTTTCTAATTTTTGTGAGTAATTCTTTCGATGCATGGCTACATTTATACTTATTTAGTGGATAGCTATCAAAAATTTGTACCGGATGACATTCGTCAGAATATTCAGGTAGTTCATCGGGGTTGTGATGGAAGTAAAAATCAGTCATTGAATTTCTCCCAATAGCCTACAGTTTTTGATATTGCATCAATCTGAATTTTCTTAATATTGCTCTTGGTAATATCGCAGGGGTTGCCGTTTGTCGCTTTGTCCATTTCTTGTTGCGTTATCACTTTTATCAGCTCCCTCAATTCACTTTCCATTTTGTGATGTTTTGTCGCCAATTCCGCTTTAAACCAAGCTTCCCCCATTCCAGTGACAACATCCTGAAAAATCAGGTCAGTTAGATAGCAAGAAATTGCATCTTGAATCACCTCGTCAGTAAAACTTGCAGGGTCGAAGTCTTGTGTATCAGGAAGAGCTTCTTCCAATGCATAATTCAGTGCAATACGCACCGAATCTGAATCAGAATTATCTGGCGCAAGGTGAGAAGCAATGCGATCAATCGCCTGATCAGTAGAAAGGCCACGAAGGTCACTTAGAGAAAGAGTTTGCTCACCTACGGTAACGTTGCCACCGCGCATTATTCCTACCAAGCCCGAACCTGCGGTTATACCGCTGGCTAATCTTCGGCTTGTACCTTTTCCGCCACCAGACGATTTTTTAGCGTAGTTCTTTAGTGAACGCCTCAGATCTGAGGTTGAACCTCCCGTACCCGCATACTTGCCAAAGGCTTGTCTTGCACTCCTGAATCTACTTGGAGGCGGTTGAGCATGATCCGGTGGACCAATTAATTGTTGTACCTTATCGTTATCAAACTCTTGGCTATTATCTTTGTCATCGTTGTCTTGCTCTCCTCCGCCATCTCCGAGGTCTATTTCTCCATCGGCGTCAGAATCTGGACCGATTGATAGTCCATCTCCACCTTCAGCCCACGGTGGCACTAGGGGGTTTTTATCTTTTGGTCCTCTCGATGATGCTGATGTTCCCATTATTTAGCTCCTTCTAACTCTTCGATGATTGGAGTCATCCAACGTGCAGGCGGCAGTTGTTTCATAAAATCCAAAAATGTAGCCTTGCACCTAACGTCTTTTTCAGCGAGCAATCTCGCTCCATATATCCCATCTGGGCGCTTACTCCAATCGCCTATCGGTCTCAGTTTTTCAAGCAAAGCATCCATTGCTGGCACGTAATCATCAGGTGGAGTATCTTCAATCATATTACTGCTTGCTGGACTTATTCTTTGGCTTTGTTTCAACAATGCAATAACAAGCTTTTGGGCTGCGCCTGACATCACCGTTCCAAATGCCCCCATCGGCACATTTTCTTTGCTGAGATAAAGAGCGGGGGTTAAATCAACTTCAGAAAATTTAGGTGTTAGTCTTGACCATTGAGCCAAAAAGTTTTTCTCCGCCTTCCACTCTTCAGGTAGTTCGATCTCGTCGATGTCTGCTCCATCCGCTTCAAGTTCAGCCAAAATCTTCGGTTTTCCATCTTCGGAATCAATCATTTCGTAGAATTTATTAGTAGCTCTTGTTCCGAGGCAGCGCTCAAAGATTACAAGCTTGGTTATGGTTTTTTCATCTAACTGCATACCGCGTCGGAGAGCTGTTTTTCTTCGTATTCTGACTTGGTTAAGAAGACGTTTGACTATACGTGGGTTACCATTAATGTTGGATGATTCAGCTAGCAGCGGCGCAAGTTGCTGTGCAACAACGAACTTATTCCTCAGTTCAGGCACATCCTTAAGTTCTTTCCCTTCTAGCAAGTCATCAATTGCGACGGCATCCTCTTTCCAAGACATCTTGAGATTGAGTTCAAGTTGATGCCGAAGTGCCTCAAGTGGTTTTTCCGTAACACCATGATCTATTGCAACCAGCAACATTAGATAAGCCCTTATTTCTAAAGTGCCGGGGCGCGGAACATGTATAGGTATTTGAATTAGTTTGTCCAGATAGTCTGTTTGGTGCCTCTGCGAGGAGCCTTTGTGGTATTCACCTACAGCCAGTCGGATCATGTCTTCATCGGCTGCAATTACAAATGCCGTGTTGGGTAGAAATAAAAAAAGACGTATAGCTTCTAGCGTTGAAATGGCATTATAGGGTGAGCAACGGTCTAAATTGTCCACGTAGACAATCAAGGGCTTACCAAATCCAGCAAGTAGATCAGAGTACGCTTTTCTGAATTCCTTGATTTCTTTGGGCGGAGAGAAACCTTTTTTCTTTTTTAGAAGATCTTTGTTTTTCTTCGAAACCTCTCCCGCACCCTCAACTCCATTCTTAACATCTTCAAAATCAAACTCACCGTCATCTCCACCAGTAAACATTCCGAAAAACTTTTGGAATCCACCAAATGTAGGAACCCCTGCTGCGAGGCCTCCTGCATCCATTAAAAGCCCCATAAGTCTGATCTTGTTAACTCGGCCAGCAAAGTCTTTGGCTTTCGCGCTTAAACTTTTATCAGTCTCAGCTCGTTTGACGAGTGTTGCAGCGATTGTCTCTAGTAATGCCGCTTTGGCATCGTCGTAACCTTGAAACATCCATGCATCAAAACTTACTTGGATATAATCTTCCTCGTCATCTGCAAGAGCAGACTTTGTCAATTCCAGAATTGTTGATTTACCTGCGCCCCAATCACCAAACACGCCAACACTTATCGGCATTAGTTTTTTTTCTGTGATCAGGTCTTTGATTGATTCGGCAGTTTCATTGAAGTTTAGAAAGTCTATTTTTGATTCTTTATCAGACCACATTTCTATATCCCTATTTAGCACGTCTTCAGCGAAGCTGTTTGTAAAGTCCTTGTCATATAAACGATAAATTACATTTCTAGAAATGACAGCTTAAAAATAGCATTAGCTCTGGATAAACATATTTTTATATATTAATCATAAATTTACTCAACGATGATATATTTAACCTATGATGATTTCCATCAATTTAACGCAGCTTACGGTGCCATGAGCAACACATGAAAATAATTGTAAGTGGTTCAGGCACTCTTAACGCGCCGTCGACATTCTTCTGACATGCTCAACTCCCTGACTCAGGCTCTCCCTGTTGCATTAGCATTAAAGTATTAGTTAACTTCAAATAGAGTCGCTCATAGACAAATACTCGTCTCAATAAAGTAAGCCCCCGCCTTTTAGGCCTCGTCCTCTCGGTTGAATAAAAGCAAGCAGCGATGTCTCCAAAAAACTAGGACTCCCCTTTGGTAAATACTTTCTGATGACCGTTAGTAAATAAGGTTTGTTCAACAAATAATGATGACCATCAGTAAACACATTGTGTTGACTTTACTGGTTATTATTGTAAGGCACGATTAGTTAAAACTTGAGTTAAGACCTCACGCCTAGTATCAAATGATTAAATTTTGTATGCCGCTTCACTTGAAATACACTGTATAAATACACATATAAAGATTGGGCTAGGGGGAAAACACTTCTTCGTTCTTTAGCCTAAATTTTTAAACGTTAAGTATCTTAGAAGGATAGATATGAACCCAATTGACTTAGTAACGGGTATTTTGGCGAGCTACATCGCTAACAAACTTGATGTAATCAAACCTAATAATAACAGCGACGCGACCATCATTCCTGAAATCAAAGCAGATGATAAAAATGATAGCGCGGAAAAAGTTAGGATGTTTAGAACATTTGATGCCCGATACGGTATTCCCGAGGTAATTAGTCGTGAAGATGAACCTCTGGTATCAATCCTCATAGAACGCGAGCCTTCTACCGCCTACAACTTGCCCTGTGTCGTTATCGAATCCGAGAAAACACGTGAGTGGTTCGTTATGGCGAAAGGGAATATTGCATTACAGGGGGCAGGTGGTGGCCTATCCTTCGCAAAAGATTTCGTGTCTAAACTTCAAGAGAAGGGAGCTCATATTGGTATCTGGGTTTACGACAACGAGCTCGTAGATGCACTTGATGCTGGATTAGTCCTATGGCCAGAAATTAAAAATCAAGGTATTCCGCTTCGAAGCTATATCTCTGACCGAGGTAGCTGGGAGAGCATCGAGAGTGAAGCAGTCAAAATGCTCAATAAACGCTAATAATTACATAGCTTAGCTGAAGTAACTAATATCTGATATTGAGTTTCGGTATATAGATTTGGACTTCAACTGACAAACAAATACAAGCTAATTGTGAACATCGACTAACTCACTTGGGACGGTCTGTTGGAAACAAACAACAGACGGTCTCAAACATTTATGCATTTTGGCAATTAATTTTGGGTAATCATAAGGCCGCATAATGCTTCTGTACTTTTGTGATTCGTGTCAAAAGTGGGCCGAAGCGGCTAAAGTTAATTGACCCTTTGTTAGTTTTCACAAGTTGTGCAAAAGCTTCTTTACTCAAGTCTCTTTTTTCATCTCTTTTTGAAATTGTATTGAAACACTTACCTGTCTTTGAGTCTTTTAGAAGGCGAGTTTTAGCCATAAAAAAGTACTCTATATCGGTTTCCTTTCTCTTTGGTGAAATTGGAGTAAGAACGAGATAAAGGTTGTCACAAACATGAACAAATTCAGCGTCTCTAATGTTCTTGCTCGTAGACGGTAAAAGCGTGATGGATTTATCTTTGCTGAACCTATTGATAAGGTCCTTCGGTCCTTGATCGTTGTCTAACAGCAAGATCACTGGACTGGTTGGCTTCTCTTTTAAATATTTTTTACGTCGAGAACTGTAGTTTTCTGCGAAGGCTTTCAGATAATCACAACCTCCAAATAACTCTAATAAGAATCGCGTCCTTTCACTGTAATTCATAAATTGAACTAAAGGCTGGTACGGCTTTGTCTCAGCTAATGTGGGAAACCGTTTTGCTAAAGCTTGAATTGCAGATTTTAAGTAGGTGTTATCCGTCTTACCCTCAGTCAAAATCGTGGTCTTACTGTTGGAAATAAACAACTTATAGAACAAAAAGTCACTCAATGTCCGTTCGCGGTTGTTTAATAGATGACGTTTTGACTTCTTATCGCCATTTTTCTGCTCACTTCTTAGTGCTAAAAGTGGGTTTAAGGGTTGTTTTTGTCTCAAGCGGTTGTATCTATCTACCTGATCGACAAAGTTTAACTGACCTTCAAGTTCATTGATGTTACCTTCGACTTTCTTCCCATCAACAATTTTTGTAAAACTATCTGTTGTGAACAACGAATGGCACTGAGCACGAAGTGTGCGCCAGTACTCTTTCTTAACGCCTACTTTTTTGTTTGCAACTAATCCGGTGACCTCTTGTCGTGAGTCGCGGTATAAAATTCGTGTCTTTTGGGAATTAATTCTGAACCCAGCTCTATTTACTTCTGACGCGAGTCGTTTGCTTGGAATGTAACCGCCATCTTTTTCGTTCATTATTTGGCGTGGAAATGCAGCGCGTCTCGTAGAGAAAGTTATGTCATCTGCGTAGCGTGTATAAGTGCACGAATACTTGGCTGCGAGTGAAGCAAGCCTAATGTCCAAATGATGTGTGATTAAGTTGGCTATAACAGGTGAACAAGGACTGCCTTGCGGTAATTCATTGTTCAAGATTGCGATTTGGGCAATTAATGTTGCAGTACTTGGATGTAACTTGAAGTGATTATTTTTTATAAAAAAGCCCCTGACACGGCCAAAATTAAAACTAGGGAAAAAATCCTTAAGGTCAATGTTGAGTAGATGTTTTTTGTCGAGGTGCATGACAGCGTTTGTAAGGATTGATCGTTTTCTTTCAAATCCATGAGACAGTGCAGGTTGTTTTGACAGTGCGCTATTGCACTTTACTTTCAAAATATCAGCATGTTTGGCTTTCGGTTTAAGCGTTTCAGCGGATGGAAAGTAAACGGCATTTATCTCGTCTAGGCAATCAAGCAGCAAATCCGCTAGTGCTCGTTGGATACTTTTCAGCTTTTCATCAGGAGCATTTATAGTGCGCTTACCACCAGATTTTTTAGGTATCTTGAACTCGTGATAGCAGTGCTCGGGTCGTTTCTTATAAAGCGTGTATGTGAGAAGTGAGGGATGAATGCCCAACAGTCTGGCGAATTGGGGTTTTGTGTTGACTGCTTTTAACCTGTCTAACCGCGACATACTCTTATTATTCCTTGTCGAATTGGCTTATGGGCACTCCTACGCTCGGACATCAGGTACTTAAAGACGTCACAAGGAAATTTGAGGGCAATCCCCTCTAACAATTTTATCACTGGCCGCGAAGCGCGACCCAATATCTGCCCATAAGCCGATGAACAAAATAACGTTAAAAAAACTGCTTTTCAACCCATTGATATCTAATAAATTAACAATTTTCTTTATTAGAACCCGTTCTTTCACTCCTACTATAAATTCATGGGAGCCCACGCGTAATCGTCCCCTCGGCTGTTATGTTTCATTTGACTGACTTTTGATAGTACCAAGCTCTTTTTTTATTTTTGAAGCCGCATTTAACGGGAAGTTCTGTGAAAAAGCAAAAAGTGCAAATGCTAGGAGAAGCAAAGAAATACACATAAAAGAAAGAAATGTCAGCAATCCATTGTTCGCTACCGTAATCATGACTATAAACATTGATGCTGAAAGCGCTAGAAACAACCAGCCAACAAAAGCATTATAGTACTTTCCAATTTTTTCAGATTTTTTAGGCGGTCTGATTTTAATTTCATCACCATTTAAAGAGAGAAATGGTAATGCTCTTTTAATTGTTTTCCAGTTAACATCCGCTGAAGTGATATCATGCAGCTTTATCAAACGACGTCTTAACTTTCCTTCTGCGTAGATTTCTGTCGCAACCCTAAAATAATAAGAGTTCCGAAAATCAGCTATAACCTGCTTTGTCTCTGGATCTGCATTATCAAAGTCTTTTAAATAATTTTCAAAGCTGTCAATCTTTCGCTTTTGTATCTCTTCTTTAAGCCGGAATAGGTAAAGAACATCTTTATTGAATGCGAACCAAACCAGTATTCCAGCCAAGACAATCCAGCCAAATGGCGTCTGTAACGTCTTTTCTAAAGCCGTTAATAGTGCTGGAACACTCTCCAATGAAGAAGTGACGGACTTTATAATATTAACTTCGGCCAATAATTCTCTCCTTAAAGCATAACGCCGCGATTTGCGTCAAATATGGAGCAAAGCGTGATACTTGTCCAACAACAGCGCTTGTTAGCTTTGATTATGAAGCACGATGAACCTTGCACGTTCATATAGTTCATCGAAGGTTATAATTTCTGGATTTGATATATTTTTTCTTAGCAGCTCGAACGACCTAAGCTTATCTCTATTGACGCCATTCTCTGTTGAGAACTCAGCCATACTACCGATCACAAGATAGGATTTTGGCTGGTAATTATATATCTCCTCTCCGGTAGGATTGCCGGATTTATCGTCTAAGCTAATCTTACTTGAAAGGTTTTCAACGGCTGACGCTACTGTTCCCTGCACTTGAGATATCGCACCTGCCAGCTCCTTTGATGGAGCCCAGCATCCTGACCTGTAAGGTTTGGAATCAAGTAGCTCAGTCGCGTGAGTTTTGATTTCTACAAAACAGAGATTAGATATAATGCCTTTAGTCTTCATGAGAGCATCGACACGCTTACCATTCGTATTAACACTATGTCCCTGAACAACTTGTTCTAACTTCTTGTTATCTAGGCCGGATAGAAATATGTAGCCAAGACCATACCCGAAAACCCATGGGTTTTTCTCGAAGTACTTCTGCCAAAGCCCTTCATTAGTGGTTCTCTTTTTTTCTTTAAGGTCGTTAAAGAATATTGAATCATTTAGTAGCTTTTCATACACGTCAAGCTGCTTCTTTCGATACCCAACAGCGACGATGTCTTCAGTTGTAATCTCGGAACGAAGAACTTCGGTAAAGAGCTCTTGGTTCTCCTGAAGAATACTTTTTGCTTGGCTATTCGATAGGACTAGTCTACTCAGCTCTTCGTCGGTAATATTTATCCGTGACGGACTATCGAGATTAATCGATTGGATATTTCGAATGAACTCAAGCAACTTACCAATTTCCTCTCCAACAAACGAAAAGCTTGCATTGTGAGGCTTGTCGGTAGCGACTGTGTAGCCTTGTATATTTAAAACGAAAATTCCTCGAGTATCTTCGAGAAACTTAGCGGCTATATACGATTTCGCGTTTTCTTTGTGGCGAAGAACAATTTCATCTTTGGTCTTGGCAAAAGCATATGAATCAGGCGAATCAATCACCTTCGAGGCGATGCGGACCGTTCTATCAGAATCGCCAAAAGCTTTAAGCCTTGGGCTTATGTATGTTTTTCCAGCTTTTGGATTCTGATAATCATCCATATGAAATATATTCCTCAAGTACCCGCAAAAGCTAACATCTTATTCCTAAGATTTCATAGTAGCATCCGTTTCAGCTGAAAAACTATATTTTCTATTTTTTTTGAAAAGAACTAAGTGAATGTAATCCGTAAGTTTTGGCCGTCTAAACACTAAAGTTTGAACAGCTGCCTGTCGGACATACGCAACAGCCAGACTTGATTAATTTATGTTGATGATATCTGGCGGACTGAGTGACTACTTGTTCAGCCTAGATGTGTTCACCTTATTAGACTTTAGCCCTGAGTTGCAGAGCTTTCTTATGTTGTTGGTTATATTCAATGCTGTAATGCACGAAAAGTCCTTAAATCAGATTGCAAACTAATCAACATCTTCTTGGCGCCAATGCTGACAAAAAGGTAAAACCCCCTTATTTTCCGCAACGTTGTTAGGTAAATTATATAAGTCTAGAAACAGCTGCTCTAAGTACTTTGCCTGCCTGTTACTGCACGGGAAAAATGAGAAATATACTAACAGCTCTTCGGAAAAGTCCTTTTGTGCCCAGTGTGATCGTAATCGCGCGTTAACTTTTCCCTTACCGACGTAAAGACCTTTCATATGGAATCGATTATGTTTTTCGCAGTAGTCCTCTTTTTGCCATAAGATATAAAGCCCTGACTCCTGCTGAAGCTCCCATAGAGATAAGTGGTGTTCGGTAACTGTTTTGTCGTTGAACCAGCCAATATTGGACTTAGTAATCTGCTCTAAACTAAAACCAAACTTCGTTTCTTCTGATATTACGGCATCGAATTGCTCACTAGCATCATTACAATCACAAGTACATGAACTAAAACAACTCAAAGTTCTTCCTCCCCTACTTCTTTATTTTTCTGGTTACCACTGTACAAAAGTCACAGCTTGAATTGGGCAATTTTCACATTCGATTAGTTAAATCGTCGTCATAGCAAGAGCTGCTGTTTCTGCAAATGTGACTATCGGTGTCTCTTCTTTATAGATCGGCACCAGTCGCATTGCACCTCATTCGACACCCAAGAAAGCGATTAAAAACACTCACGCTAATCTCACTAACTTATTAATCGATTCTTCCCGATCCCTTATCGCTTATATTTTATTCAAATAGACATTAACCTGCTGATTACTTTTCACTCTATCGCTCCTAAGCACAATAAACCATAAAAAAGATATATCACATAAAAAATTAAACAATAAAAACTTTACAAACAATTACTTAAACAAGAACCAAAAGAGATAAATGTCATATTTTGACAGTTTATCTTTATTTTGCACATTAAAGCCTGAAAATAATCACTTTATTTCTAGACAATCGATTCCAAAATGTTAGATCTAGATCCGGAAATTAGATCTAAACTGATCTTCGTGATCGATAATTTTGGAGCAAAACATGAAAGACATTTACCGTAAAGAGCATATGCGACGTATGCTTGGAAGATACAGCAAGTTCAACATCA
>MDSV01247476.1_pt1 | contig 10046 bp, 7 predicted proteins | sample 810851 | NCBI WGS metagenome assembly MDSV01 (sample SAMN05326640, study PRJNA326480) | marine metagenome | isolation source: seawater | place: Atlantic Ocean: North East | collected 2012
CGTCCTCATCGGTTATGCGTACCTCTTCCACGCCCAGATTGGGTGCTAACCGTTCGATTACCGCATTAACCAACTCTTCGGGAGCCGAAGCGCCTGCGGTGACGCCGACAGTGCCACGTAAATCTCGCGGTAGTTCATCTGCTGAGTTGACCCTGAAGACCTGAGCGCAGCCTGAAGATTCAGCAAGTTTGACTAAAGCCATGGTGTTTGATGAATTAGCTGAACCTATAACTACGACGGCGTCGCATCGTTGAGCTATCGACGCAAGAGCGGATTGTCTGTTGGTCGTAGCGAAACAAAGATCACTTCTACCGGGCATCCAAACGTCGGGAAATCTCTCTTTGGTGGCGTTCAAGACATCTTCCCAGTCTCGGTGGCTGAGCGTCGTTTGAGCCAACATCGCGATTGGTTCATCAAACTCAGGTAAGGCCGCTACATCGGCCACCTCCTCCACCAGACTTATTTTTTGTGGAGCGACCGCCATTGTGCCGACAGCTTCCTCGTGGCCTTGATGTCCTACGTAAACAATTCTGTAACCCTTATCCGAACGGACGCGGACCTCGTGATGAACCTTGGTTACGAGAGGGCACACAGCGTCAACCACGTACCCGCCGCGCTTTCGTGCCTCAGTCACAACCTCAGGAGCGGAGCCATGTGCTGAGAGCATCAGGGGTCTCCCTTCAGGCACCTCTTTGACGTCATCAACGAATACAACGCCAAGACTCCGGAAGCGATCGACGACTAATTGGTTATGGACGATCTCGTGGTAGCAGTAGACCGGCGGGTCGAACGACCGCACCATCCATGAAAGTGCTTTGATCGCCATTTCGACCCCAGCACAAAAGCCTCTCGGTGAAGCAAGTAGAACTTTGGTGACGCTCACAATTCTGAGACTATCGGCTTGACGTTGCCTGCTGGGTGTCGAGCAAACTCACCCGTATCCTATGAAGCATGTCATTACCCGTCATCGCCGAAATTCTCGCCGGCAGCCCTGCAGAATCAGCGGGGCTGATTCCGGGTGATGAAATTGTGGCGATCGACGGAGAAATTCCGAGCGATGTCATTCGATGGCATTTTTTGGTCGATGAAGCCGACCCTATCTTCAGCATTCACCGCGGTGGCCTCGAACTCGAGGTTCAGGTCATGAAAGGAGCGGGAGAGTCGCTTGGAGCCGACGTCGACGCGTCAATCTTTGACCGAGTTAGAACCTGCGACAACCATTGTGAATTTTGTTTCATCTACCAATTACCTAAAGGTATGAGGCGGAGTTTGTACCTCAAAGATGATGATTATCGACTCTCCTTCTTGTACGGGAACTTCACTACTTTGACCCGCTTTACTGAGGCAGACCTAGAAAGAGTTGTGTCGGAACGCCTCTCTCCCCTCTATGTATCAATCCACGCAACCGACCCTGATGTTCGCAGTCGAATTCTCCGTAATCCAAGAGGTGGCTATAGCTTGCGGTGGCTAAGAGCGTTACTCGACTTTGGCATCGAGGTACATGGACAGGTCGTCGTCTGTCCGGGTGTTAACGATGGAGACGTCTTAGACGACACGCTCTTAGGGGTGCTCGACCAATTCCCAGAACTAAGTTCAGTAGCTGTTGTGCCTTTGGGGGTCAGTTCTTACAACACCGAAGCATTAATGCGACCGCACACGCAGAATGAAGCAAAGAAAGTTCTGGAGATCGTTGAGGCTTGGCAAAAGCGCTTTCTCGAAACAGTGGGTCACCGACTCGTATATGCAGCAGATGAGTACTACCTCCTAGCCGGCGAACAATTTCCCGCAGCTGAAACCTACGGCGAATTCGCAATGCATGAGGATGGAATTGGCATGGCCAGAAGCTTTGAAACAGAATTTTCAGGCCTCGTAACCTCAGCGGTTGGAACCCCGTCTGGATTCTTTCAGTGGGTTGATGGCGCACCTGCCGAGGGGTACCGAGAAGTCCGGACCGCTGTTGGTGCCAATCGAGGCGGAGAGATTTCATCTGAGCTATCCGCTAGAACAGACGAATTGATATCTGTGGCCATTAAACCTCGACCCAATGCCCCTATTGCGATTCTAACGGGGGAGTATGGAGCCAGAGTCCTAAGACCGTTGATTGATTCTTTGGAACGCAATGACGTTCGAATCCTAGAAGTAGCTAACAACTTTTTCGGAGGCAACATCAAAGTCAGCGGTCTCATGGTTGGAGAGGATGTACGGCAAGTTCTCGAGAGAGAACCACATGGTCACCAATACTTGCTCCCCGATGTCTGTTTGAACAATGGGAGATTCCTCGATGGGCTTCAACCATCAGATTTACCCAAACATGTCGAGGTCATTCCGACGAATGGCGTTGCCCTTCGCTCAGCCCTCGAAACTCGCGGGTCAACTCACCAGTTCAGCGAGGAATTGGCTCCATGAGAGGTGAAGTTGAGTTACCTATCGTTTCAGTCGTTGGTCGTCCGAACGTCGGGAAGTCGACTTTGTTCAACCGAATTCTCGGACGACGCGAAGCGATCGTCGAAGAAAGGCCGGGCGTAACTAGGGATCGCAAAGTACTTGAAGCTGAATGGTTGGGGCGCCACTTTCAGATAGTCGACACTGGAGGCTGGATGCCTTCTGGTAATGAGCTCGATGACAAAGTGTCGGCTCAGAGTGAGAAAGCAATTGGAGATTCGGATTTAATAGTCCTAGTAGTTGACGGCACCACTGGGATAACTGAAGAAGACACAAGGGTCGCATCAATCTTGAGGCGGTCAAACGTGCGAGTGGTCCTCGCTGTCAACAAGATAGATAGCCCCCTCCGAGACCCTGATATTTGGGAGTTCATATCTTTAGGTCTAGGAGATCCGATGGGTGTTTCCGCCCTACACAGCAGAAATACAGGTGACCTGCTTGACCGGATTATCGAGCTGCTGCCCGATGAGCAGCATGAGACAGCTGAAGATATTGGGGAAGGTGACGAAGCTGAATCGAATGGGGTTCCAGGAGTGGCAATTGTTGGTCGGCCAAATGTCGGCAAGTCGACATTGTTTAATCGGTTGATTGGTGACGATCGTTCAGTAGTGCACGACATGCCCGGAACCACTCGTGACGCGATAGATACGGTCGTCGAGACAGAGCTTGGGCCGTTGCGGTTCATCGATACCGCCGGTATGCGTCGCAAGGCTCGAGTAGACGACGACACAGAGTACTACTCCAACCTGCGTGCACTCCGGGCGATCGATAAGGCGGATGTTGCTCTGCTAGTTATCGACGCGTCCGAGGGGGTTACATCACAGGATCAACGACTGGCCGAGCGAGTTGATGCTGCAGGGTGTCCCATAGTGATCCTCATGAATAAATGGGAAGTTGTCGACCAAGAGAAAAAGGATGAAGTCATGTACCAAGTAGGCCAGCGACTTCATTTCTTAGGTGAATCGCCGGTACTTCGTTTAAGCGCGCTAACCGGCCGCGGCGTCCACCGACTTGTTCCCGCCTTAGAAGCAGCGATAGATGCATACGAAACAAGAGTTCCAACGAGAAAGGTAAACGAGGTGATCCAGTTGGCGCAGTCATCTCAGCCAGCACCACATGGGGGGCGAGTCCTCTACGCCACTCAGGGCGCAACTCATCCTCCAACCTTCACCTTGTTTACCAATAAAGAGATTCCCGCCAGCTACGTTCGGTACCTGGAACGTCGGCTCCGGGAGGAATTCGACCTAGGCGCGACGCCTATAAAGATTCGCCTCCGGCGCCGCGGATAGAAGCCCTGAATGAGTGGGTCCCAAGCACCTAGGCCGACGCAATTGGTACGTGCCCTATGACTTGGTGCGACAAATGTGATCGCGATTTCGATATTGGCCTGTTAAGCGTCAATGGGAATTGCCCTAGTTGCGACACTTGGCTGGCAGATCCTCCGGGAGGCGCTCCTGTTCCATGGCATTTCTGGGTGGTCGTCGCGGGTGCGGTGATCTATTTGGGATGGCGCGCGGTCCAAGGGATTCTGTGGGCGGTGCAACAACTGTTCTGACTACCCAACGCTTGCGGATCCGCGCCGCGTCCGAGGTATCGTGACCTCGTTGCGGGCTGTGGCGCAGTTTGGTTAGCGCACTGGTCTGGGGGACCAGGGGTCGGAGGTTCAAATCCTCTCAGCCCGACACGAATGTGGTCCGCCACCAAAAGGTGGTGGACCACATCTTCGCTTTTGCAGGTCAGGTCTCAGTTCGCACATTATGAATGTGTTACGTGCGCCTCTTCGTGAGCTGATCGAGAACTTCGATGACCAAGCTGGCATCCGTCACTCTTTCAAGGGAGTTTCGAAAGTCGGCGTTGAGTAAGCCATAAGAAACTGCGTCATCTAGGAATGCAATAAAATTGTTCCAAAAAGTAGCGACATCGAGAAGTACGAGAGGTACTTGATGGATACCCAGTCGCGTCCAGAGGAGCAACTCAACGACCTCATCGAGGGTCCCCAAGCCCCCAGGTAAAGCGACGGCTGCATCAGCAAGTTCGAACATCGCTGACTTTCTTTCATGCATTGAGGAAACTAAGCGCAGCTCTATGTCCCCTCGATGCCTAACGTCTCTCGAGAAAGTGTTCTCTGGGTAAACGCCGATGACGTGTCCCCCCCGGGAGAGAGCGGCGTCGGCCACAACCCCCATTAGGCCTGCATCACTCCCACCAAAAATCGTGGTGATGTTTTGGCTTGCGAGGTGCTCGCCCAAGTCTCGGGCCAGACTTATAAGTTCGGGCCGGTCACCGGTTGACGAAGCACAGAAGACGGCCACCGCGGTGAGCTGAGATTGTGCCGCTACCACCTGGAGCCACGCTTCCGGGGATAAGGATTCCTTGACGTCTTAACGGCCTCGTATTTGTTTCGGGGCCGCAACTGGTCGGTGAAGTAAGACGGGGAGGACGACGGGAGGTGCACGCGCACTTGTTATTTTCCTAACTCTTCGGCGAGACCGACTGCGTCAACCCAACTCCCATGGGTCATTAATAGGCGCCGGTACTGGACAAAGGTTCGCATGCTGTTGAGTGCCACTACGCCAGCTAGCGAAGTTCCGTGTCGATAGCCGGCAACAAAAGCTTGATCGTTAATTGATCCGGTCAGGACTTCCACATCATCGAAGTCAATCGTGTCGCCGGCTACCTGAATACGGTCTTCGTATTGGTCTGACCATACGAAGGGCACCGAGCTATACGGAGTTTTATTTTCCGGATGCAGCAAGTTCTTGGCCGCTAACGAAGCATGCTCAGTGGCAGTTGTCCAATGTTCCGTTCTTCGAGCTCGGCCACCGAGCCACCCGTTAGGTGCCTTGGCGACGTCTCCCACTGCAAAGATTCCAGGAATGCCTGTATTTAAGTGTTCGTCACACACGACGCCGTCATCAAGGGATAGTCCTGATTTGCTTAGCCACTCGATGTTTGGTGTAGCTCCAATTCCTACTACTAGAAGTTCGGCCGGAAGATACGTACCGTCTGTGAGTTCGATCTCCTCGATGCCGTCGCGGCCATGCACTTTTGCGACTCCGGTCCCAAGCCGCAGATCGACACCATGGGCTTGGTGAAGTTGTCCGCAAGCAGTGCCCACTTGATGACCTAGTCCTCGAACAAGTGGAGCTTCGTTGGCTTCAACGATTGTTACTTGACAGTCGTGTTGTCTGGCGGCCGCCGCGACTTCGGATCCGATGAAGCCAGCCCCGACTATGACGACTGCAGAATTTGACTTAAGACCGGAGCGAATAGCGAGTGCGTCATCAACCGTTCGAAGGACGTGAATTCCATCAATGTCGTCAGATTTCGAAAGTTTTCTTGCGCGTGCTCCCGTAGCGATAATGAGTCCGTCGTAACGAATTGTGCCGCCACCCACCGTGACTTCCTGTCGGTCTACGTCGAGGCCCGTGGCCCGCTCTCCGAGAACGAGGTTTAGGTCAAGGTCGGAGAGGTCCGAGTTCGACATAAGCGTAAGGTCAAGAGGGTCTTGGTCTGAGGTGAGCATCGTTTTAGATAGCGGCGGTCGATCGTAGGGAAGGTGCTTTTCCTCGCCTACAAGGGTCAAGGCACCCTCGAAGCCTTCGCGACGAAGATTTTGGCAAGCACGTACTCCAGCCAATGATGCGCCCACTACAACGATTTCTTTCACGTAACTCACCTCGACTCTGAACGTTATCGGGCGACCTCTATGCGATGGTGGTTGAAATGCTCAACGACTACTTGACCACCGAGGGTGATGTTATTGGCATTCAAATAAAGAAGCAGAAAAAAAATCAATGACCTTTTGTCCTTGCGCGCGGCCCAAGAGACCGGTACAGATGCTTGACAACGTTGTAACTACACGGGTGTAATCACAAGTCCGGAACTTAAACTGTCTGGGTCGAAGATTTGATTCTTCGCTTCGAAGTACCTAGGGCCCCAAATAGGCCAGGTGGTTTGAAGTGAGGGTCGGGTCTACGGCGAGTAAGTCGGATCGGGGGAACCGGCAGTGGTAGATGAGGAGCGAAAGTGGCGATAACAGATCAAGCGCAGACCAGCAAAACAGAAGAAATGGGCGGTGGCACCTCAGCTGTCGGGATGCAGGTCCAAAAGCGAGATGGCAGTAAACAGACTGTTGATGTCAACAAGATTGTTCGAGCCGTTGAGCGTTGTTCGTCAGAGTTGCCCGGCGTTGACCCCATGCGTATCGCAACCCGAACGATTTCCGGCCTTCACGACGGCGCGACGACCACTGAGTTGGACGAGTTGTCAATACGAACTGCAGCGGCTCTCATCGTTGAAGAACCCAACTACTCTCGCTTAGCGGCCCGGCTACTTGGAACCTTTATCGATAAAGAGGTTCAGAACCAAAACGTTTACTCTTTCAGTCAGTCCATTGAGTTGGGTGCTGAGTGTGGTCTGATCCACGAAAGTGTCCTCGAGTTCGTTCAAATACACGCCCGCAAATTAAATAACGCGGTTCTCGAAGAACGGAACCATCTGTTTGAATTCTTCGGCCTGAGAACCGTTTACGACCGCTACCTATTGAGGCACCCGACCGACCGAACCGTTATAGAAACTCCCCAATACTTCTTGTTGCGTGTCGCTTGTGGCTTGGCCCGCACGCCAGAGGAAGCGACCACGCTTTACGAACTTATGTCGAGTCTCGAATACTTGACGTCGAGTCCGACATTGTTTAATTCGGGAACAGCGCACCCTCAGATGTCGTCGTGTTATTTGCTTGATAGTCCAGAGGACTCCCTAGAAGGCATCTATAAGCGTTATACCGATATAGCGCAGCTCTCCAAATTTGCGGGTGGAATTGGAGTTGCATGGCATCGTATTCGCTCTAAGGGTTCTTTGATTGGTGGGACCAACGGGCTCTCCAATGGCATTGTGCCATGGCTTAAGACTCTCGATTCTTCTGTTGCAGCGGTTAACCAAGGAGGTCGGCGTAAGGGAGCAGCCTGCGTTTACCTTGAAACTTGGCACGCCGACCTAGACGAATTCCTGGAACTTAAAGACAACACAGGAGACACAGCTCGCAGGGCGCACAACCTAAATCTGGCGAACTGGATACCGGATCTATTCATGGAGAGGGTCGAAAATGACTGGCAATGGTCCTTGTTTGACCCCAAGGCGGTTCCGCATTTAACAGACCTATACGGTGAGGAATTTCGGCAGGCGTATCTTGCTGCAGAGCAAGCGGGACTCTATGAACGTCAGGTTCCGGCGCGGCAGCTCTATAGCCGCATGATGCGAACTTTGGCCCAAACAGGCAACGGGTGGGTTACTTTCAAGGACGCTTCCAACCTGAAATGCAACCAGACCGGCCAGCCCGGCAATGTTGTGCACTTGTCGAATCTTTGTACAGAAATTCTGGAAGTTACCAATCAAGAAGAAACAGCAGTCTGCAATCTCGGGTCAGTCAATCTTGGTCGGCTCGTCCGTGATGGCGCTTTTGATTTTGATCGTTTAGGCGAGGTTGTCCGCACGGCTGTTCCTTTCCTAGATCGGGTTATAGATATCAACTTTTATCCCACAGATGAAGCGGGAACCTCCAATAGCAAATGGCGGCCTGTTGGTCTCGGTCTTATGGGACTCCAAGATGTCTTCTTCCAACTTGGCATAGCCTTCGATACTCCTGAGGCTCTGGCGCTGTCGACCAAGATCAGCGAAGAGATTTACTACTCGGCGTTGTCTGCGAGTTGCGATCTGGCCGTAGAGAGCGGAGCCCATGAAGGTTTTGCTGAAACCCGGGCAGCGCATGGTGATCTTCAGTTCGATCTATGGGGTATCGAGCCAACCGATTCGACACGTTGGGCTGCCCTAAAGGACCGCGTGAGTCAACACGGTCTACGGAACTCGCTGATGATAGCGATCGCACCAACTGCCACAATTGCCTCGATCGCTGGTTGTTACGAATGCATAGAGCCGCAGGTGTCCAACCTTTTCAAACGAGAAACTCTTTCGGGTGAATTTCTTCAAATTAACCGGTACCTCGTCAATGAACTTCAAGATCGTGGTCTTTGGACCGAAGACATGGCTCAGCGAATTAAACGAGATGAAGGCTCAATACAAGAAATCGACGAGATTCCAGCGGACTTGCGAGAGATCTATCGAACGGCATGGGAACTCCCGCAGCGAGCATTAATTGATTTAGCGGCTAGCAGAGGCGCCTACATTGACCAAAGCCAGTCTTTGAATCTCTTCATGGAAAGCCCGAGCATCGGGAAGTTGTCGTCCATGTACATGCATGCATGGAAGAGCGGACTTAAAACCACTTATTACCTGCGGTCCAGGCCAGCCACTCGAATCAATCAAACAACGACCGGCTCCGACGGTGCCGGGCCAGATGGACCTCCAACTGATGGTGCTACTGAGCCGTCGCCTTTTACCGATGAGGAGGCCATCGCATGTTCGTTAGAGAATCCAGAATCTTGCGAGGCCTGCGATTAACAAAGCAGTTAGAGAATCCCACTAAACACGCGCTGAGAAATGACACCAAATGGCCCTTACAGAACCAAATGAAACTTTTGCTAACCCCGAACCCATAAAAGAGCAGGTATCGACGGGAGAAAGAGCTATCGGGGCGCCCGGAAAGATCCTTGATCCCGGTTTTAATTTGACTCTGCGTCCCATGCAGTACCCCGTGTTTTATGACATGTATCAAGACGCAATCAAAAACACATGGACTGTTGATGAGATTGATTTCTCAGATGATGTTGTCGACCTTGATCGGAACCTGCTCCCAGCCGAACGACATTTGATAAATCGCCTAGTCGCTTTTTTTGCAACTGGTGATTCGATTGTCGCCAACAACTTGGTGTTGAACCTCTATCAGCACATAAATAGTCCTGAAGCGCGGATGTATTTGAGTCGCCAGCTATATGAAGAGGCTTTGCACGTCCAGTTCTATTTGACGTTATTGGATACCTATATCCCCGACCATGATGAGAGAGCAGAAGCATTTGCAGCGATAGAAAATATCCCGTCCATACGTAGTAAGGCCGAGTTCTGTTTTAAGTGGATGAGCAGTATGGACGAGCTGACCGAAATACAGACACGCGAGGAGCGTAAGCAGTTCCTTTTGAACTTGATTTGTTTTGCCGCTTGCATCGAAGGACTTTTCTTCTTTGCGGCGTTTGCCTATGTCTATTTCTTGCGTAGCAAGGGTCTACTTAATGGCTTAGCCGCAGGAACCAATTGGGTCTTTCGAGATGAATCGTGTCACATGAATTTCGCTTTTGAAGTCGTTAGAACGATCCGAGAAGAAGAACCGGAGTTGTTTGACGAGGATCTATCCAATCGGATCATCGAAATGCTTGATGAAGCTATCGAAGTTGAAAGTCAATTCGCGGAGGACGTCTTGTCCGGTGGGGTAGCAGGCATGTCGACGCCCGATACACGCACCTATTTAGAGTTCGTGGCAGATCAGCGACTCGCGCAGCTCGGGTTGCCGAAGCGCTACGGATCTAAGAACCCATTCGACTTCATGGAACTTCAGGACGTTCAAGAACTTACGAACTTCTTTGAAAGGACGGTGGCGGCCTATCAACATGGTGTTGAGGGAGATGTCGCGTTCGATGAAGACTTCTAGCTAG
>MDSV01148882.1_pt1 | contig 10045 bp, 11 predicted proteins | sample 810851 | NCBI WGS metagenome assembly MDSV01 (sample SAMN05326640, study PRJNA326480) | marine metagenome | isolation source: seawater | place: Atlantic Ocean: North East | collected 2012
CATCATATTCTTGCTTGCTCATTTCTTCTTTGATAATCTTTACTAATTTTTCTTTTGAAATCTTCATTATTCGCCCTTCCTTTTGTCGTTAGGGGCTTTACCCTTTCTGCCGAGTTCCAACCATTTCTTGATTGCGCCGTCAACATTGTCAACGGAAGGTTCGCCAACTGCAACAACTGATTCACCGAGTCCACCAATCTTATAAGGACACGTTGCCTGGACCCAACATCTATGAGCACCTACGGTTTGAACGATAGCGTCTAATTCGCCTGACTTTTCTAAAGTAAGTGCGGAACCTGTAACCTTCTTGAATTCCTTTTTGATGAAAGAAGAGATGTCTGCGATCATCTGTCCCAAGTCGGACTCAAAACCCTTATCCTTAGCTTCCTTCATTGTAATTTCGCCGTGATACTTGATTGTGAGTGTGTCACCAGACATGGCAACTTTGAATCCATCCATTACTCGTTTGTCGGTAATTGCTACGTCTTCTTCTCTCTTCAAACCAATCTTTATCGGTTCGCCGTTTTCGTCTACTGCTCCGTCGTAAGCGTTTGCCATCACTTGTGAAATGCCGTTTACGATTTCTAAAACATCAGCCATCTTTGTTCTCCTTGTTTGGTCGCCAACCAGTTTTCCACCTGTCCTCACGACCTTCAACGTATTGTATATAACATTTGAAGCAGCAAGAAAACTTATTCATATAAAGGTCATCCCTCTTGTCAAAGGAGTAAACACCACAAACAGGACAAGTCCTACTACTCTCTTTCATAAGTAGTTTCTTTGAGATAAAAACGCCTTCTGCTACTTCTACTTTCTCTTTCTTGTTTTCGTTGGCACGCTTCTCTAAAGCTGATTGGCGCAACTTCTCAAGATGCTGCTCTTCTTGTTCGTCCGTCCAATCTTGTGCTGGAGACTTTATTGCCTCCTCTCCATACTTCTCTTTTATCTTTTGCTCAATCTTTGCTACAAGATTCCAGTCTTTTTTTTCACTCATCTGTTCACCGCATAAGTAATCCCAACTGTGGTGATTACCCCCAGAACAAAAGAAGAGATCGCAACCACTGGCGTAAACCAAGATGCGTCTCTTTCGTGGATAACCTCTTCCAAGGCTCGAATTCTTTTATTCTTTACATCAACAAACTGAGTTAGTCCGTCAATCTCTGCCTTCAAAATAGAAACATCTTTACTATGAGATAGAGCCATTGCTTCTAAGTCTAGCTTGCACTTGTTTTCGCAAAGGTCAATCTTTAGGTTCAAGTCAGACTCAATCTTTGTGAGAGAGTCTTTTGTCATTAGGATTCCAGTGAATGGTGCCTTCTGACCCTTCTTGACTCCAGTAATCCTAAAGTCGCCTTCTTGAGCGATAGCTGTGATTGGGGCTACGAACATAGCCATAGATAACAAAATAGATAGTAGTTTCAAGTTACACCTTCTTTAACCCAAAGCGTTCTGCAAAGTCGTCTGCTATTTCTTCGACGGGTTTGTCTTTATTTTCTTCAATAGCTTTTTTAAGCTCTGCCCTATTCTTCTTCTCGATTTGTTTTTCTTTTAGTTTGTACTTTTCTTGAAGAACTTGCAAGCCTTTTTTATAATCTTCTAAAATCTTTTTCTCTTTAGCTCTTGTCTCTTCAAGGACTCTAAGCTGTGTCTCGTAGTCTTCTCTTTGAGCCTTCATCATTTCTCTCAAAGAGGCTTTACCGTTGTTACCTGCAAAGTAACTAACAACAACTAGAATGGCTCCGAATGGGAGCCACCAGTTTGCCTTGAGCCATAGCCAAGCCTTGTACATTATCCTCTAAGACCTTTCACTAAGTCAACAGCAGCCTGTGAGCCGATGTAAACCATTGTCAAAGATGTCCAGTCCGATGAAGAAAGAACTCCGTAAAGTGCAAGACCCGAAGCTGCGATCCATGCAAGGAACTTGCGGGAAATAAATCTTTCAACGTGCTTGTCAGCGAATGCCTTTAATTGTGTCATCATTTTATCCTCCAGTGGCTTTTGCCATTAGAGTAAATAGTTACTGATTAACAAAAGCGAACTTATCCTTCTTTTCAATAGATATTTGTAAATCCACCGAGTCTTTCAAACTGTCCAAGTGTGAGATAAGAATCACGTTCTTAAAGTGAGACTTCACCAAATCTAAAATGCGAATGAAGCCCTCCATGTTTTCTTCATCCAAAGCTGTCCCTGGTTCATCTAAAATAAAAACATCTCCGATAGGAAGTGACGACACGTTAATAAATGCAAGTCTTATAGCCATTGCAGCAATAGCCTTCTCAGCCCCAGAACCCATCTCTAAGGGTCGTGCATCGAATTTTGGGTGCTTGATAAGGACATTAAGTCGTCTTTCATCATTTTCTAAGAAAACTTCAAAGTTTACAACATTAGCAAGAATCTTAGCTACCTCGTCATTGATGACAGGAAGTTCTTTCTTGATAATGTCAAGAGATACCCCGTTAGAGCCCATAGCCTTCTTGTAGAGATCATAAGCAGAATAATCCTTCTGCGACTTCTGAAGCTCGAATTCATCTTGCTGTATCTCACGAAGAGTGGATTCCCAGTTACCCTGCTTTTTGCTCAAGTGTATCATTTCTTTTTCACACTCTGCCAACCTATCTTTCAAACGCTTTTTTTCGTTCACACTTTCGCTTCTGATTCTAGTCAACTTTGCAAACTCAGTAATTACTTTTTCATTTTCTTCAAATAGTCTAATTTTTTGTTCGGACTCATTTTTCGAATCTCTAAGGCGTACAATAGTAGCTTTGTTTTTCGCTATCTCAAGTTCATACTTGTTTACTTCCTCCTGTTTTGTACGCCTTCTCTCTAGGATTTGCTCATACTGATCAAGATACTCCTGCACCTTAGAAGGCTCCAGAGAGTCTATATCCTTTTTCAGTCCGTGAATCTCAAGTGTCTTATCTTTCCTTTTCTTTTCTAGTTCACCTACCTGTTGCGAACTCTGATGTGCCGAACTTATGAACTTGCAATTAGGGTATTTGTCTCCGCAAGGAACTTGTTCCAATAAAAATAATTTTTTATTAGACCGCTGAATGTCAGCTTGTATCAGGGCAATCTCCGAAGAGATTGTTGAAATCTGATTTTCCAACTCTGAAATTTTTATACTCTTGTCGTTCCAAGTCTCGTAACTAAACGATTTCACAAATTCATCAATTTTTACAATCACCTCTTCGTTAGCAACAACGATGTCTTCAAGAACAGAATTTCTCTCACGGACTGTCTTTAATTGCTCTTTCTTGTCTTTTATAATGAATTGCTCGACCTCGACATCTACGACAGTTTGAACTGGTGTTGATTCTAACTTTGCCTCGATCTTCGCCATCTCTAAGGAAATCTCTTCAATCTGCTTGCTAATATTTTTACAGTTTGCTTCCTGTACTCTCAGTTCCTCTGTTGCACTTTTTATTTCAGACTCTGCTTCCGCTTTCCTAAAGTCGTTATCTATCGGTCCACATTTCTCCATTAAGTACTTAATCTTGCCATCTAAGTCGCTTGATTCATCTTTAGCAATCTTGAACTTAGAGTCAAAAATTTCAAGGTCGAGAAACTTAGCAAGGATTTCTTTTCTCTTGGTAGAACCTTCTGCAATAAAAGCAAGAGATTCTAACTGAGAAGACAGTGATGTCATTAAGAAATCATCAATAGACCCAAAGAACTTTCTAATATTTTCATCTGTTTGTGAACGAGTTTCTCCATTCAGAGGTTGTGACTCTTCTGTAGCTAAATCATAGACTGAAAACTCTACATTTGTCTTTACTTCTTCAGTTTCTTCACCCTTGAGCCTTTTGATATACTTGTCTGCTCTGCGCTCAATAGTATAGTGTCGATCGTCTAATTCGATAACAACTTTACCCCAAGCTTCTTGCTTATTCTGGTTTACAATGTCAAAACTTTTCCTGTTGCGCTTTGAGGTAGTGTTAAACATTACCCAAAGTAAACTATCGATAACTGAAGACTTTCCTGTAAAGTTCTTTCCGAAGATGCCGACAATGCCTGCAAGTCCATCAAAATCAATCTTGTTACCTTCTCCATAGTTGAATAAGTTGTCCCACTCTAAAGTTTTGATTGACCAGCTAACATTTCTATAGGTAGAGCGTTCTTCGCTTTCAGCTTGAGCATTCACCCTTCTGTTTATCTCAAGAACCTCTTTGAGAACCGCTGCGTCGTCTTCCGTATCTGACAAGTAATCATTTAGATATTCTTTTATCAAACGCTCTTGAACTGCCACATCTCGTAGGTTGAACTTTTCAAAGTCCTCTGCTAAGTTGACCTTGGCACGAGAACCTGTAGCTCTGTTCAAAAAAGTAACAGATTCAGGTCTGAACTTTGTTTTGGCAACGTCAATAGCTTTGCGAACCTTTTCCACTGGAATAGCATGGTTCGTTACGATTCTAAGCCTAGCACCCTGTGGTGGGTTTGCATTTCTTGGTAGGCGACCAGTCTTTGTAAGTTCCACTGTCACAAATGGTCTTGGGTTCTTCAAAACGTGATGACGAACATCGAAAGTGTCTTTGTCGTCAATGTCCCAAATCAAAAAACCTTTATCATTAGTTTCGCCGTGATTCTGCTGAACAGTTGAGCCACAATAGCGAACTCGACCTTCAGTATCTAAAATCTGGTTTGTTTTATGAATGTCTCCGAGGAAAGCAAAGTCGTGACCCTCAAAGATTCCGACATCATCTTCGCCGTGATCCATCACCCAACCCAAGTCAGTCTGAACTCCAGAAATAGCACCGTGATAAAGTGCTATGTTTATTGACTTTTCATTAGATGGAGAAACCCAGTTATCTCTATCAAAAACAGAAAGAACATTGAACGTCAGACCCTTCTCTGGAGAAAACTCACCTGAGTTCTTCAGGTAGTGAATAGTCTTTTTATCCAGCGCATTGATGATTGGGGTCAAAGCATCCTGCCTGCTACTATTCTTTAAGTTACCATCATGATTACCTGCGATAAGAACCAGGGGCGCAATGTCAGATAACTCATCAAAAAAGTTTGCTGCCATTTCAAAAAATTCTGGTGATAGCTGGGTCTTTGTGTGTGCAACATCTCCGCAGTGAACAATGTAGTCTGGCTTCTCTTTACGGAGAATAGTATACATCTGTTCAAACACTGCACGATAGTCGTCGTGATATTTTAAATTTCTAATGTGTGTGTCGCTTACGTGAGCAAGTCTAAAACCCATTCATCTCTCCTAGATACTAAAAATTGCTTGTTCCAAAAATGACTCTGGTGTCATAAGTTTGGCGTTAGCTTTTCTTTTCTCAAATTCTCTTCTTGTCATCTCACCTACGTCATCGTAAGGTGCTATGTTTATTTTATAGACTTCTATATCAAATGTCAACATTTTTTTTATTAAACGCATTGCCTTGGTTTCAACATCTGGATCTAAAGCAATGTATACTGGCGTGTCGTGCTCTACCACCTTCTTTAGTAGTTTGGAGCCTTCCTTCAAGGATGAACCGAGGATGGGGACCGCATTGCCTGCAACAATGGCATCGAAAGCTCCTTCAACTATCGTCAAGTCAGAATCAAAGTCAACATAAAGTTCGTTGAAAACAATGTCTCTGCTTGCGGGAGGATTCTTGTATTTCATCCAATCGTTTCCATAAGTTCTGGCAACAAAATAATTTACATCTCCGTCCTCGTTGAACGATGGAATAATTATTCTTTCTTTATAATCTCCTGATGGGCAATAGCCAATCTTCCACTTCAAGATGTCATCGTTAGAAACACCTCTGCTGTAAAGAAACTTAAGGATAGGTTTCGTAGCTAAAGAAAGGTTCTTGGAGCATAAAGTCTTGAACTCTTCTGGTAAGTCAACTCGCTGTTCTACCTTTTCTTCTATGGGTTGTTCCGTTGAGAAGATTTCTTCAAATGAAGAGATCTCCACTGAGTCATCATATTTCTTCCACTCTTGCTGGTCTCTGAATGTGCCGTGTCTCTTTATGAGGCGACGAACACTATTCCCTCTATAGAAACAAACCCAGCACTGGAACTTGTTCTTCTCAAGGTTTACTGAAAGTTTCTTTTTGTGGTGACTGCACTTTGGGCAAAAGAATAAAATCTCTTCACCCGTGTGATAATGTGCTCCAAGAACTTTCTTGAGGATGGCTACTTTGCTTGACAATTACAGAACCTTTATTATTATTTTTTACACTATAACAAAGAGGAAATAGAAAGTCAAGAGTTTTTTTGATAAAAACCTGCCTTTGCAATTACCCAACTATCTGCCTTGTCAAAAGAGTTGGGCTTTGGATTTCCATGCTTAGTATATTCTACCATAAATTTTGGCTCGTTGTCAAGCACAAATTGCAAGACAACTGGTTTAGCTTTTACGCCTTTTGGAACTTTGATTCCACAAAGTTTTCTTGCAGAGGTTGCTGCAATGTAGGTAGGTTCTTTTTGCCATAGGGAATAACACATCCAGCTTACAACTCCGTTGAACCTTGACAGGGTTGATAAAGTCTTTGCAGATGAGAATCCTGAACGGAAAGACTGAAGTGATTGTTCTATTACAATCTGGTCTACTGAGTGCCTCCTAGAAAGATCTTTTAGAAAAGATTTAATAGCTTCAGCTTTTTGAAAGAAATTCTTATTCTTCCTTGTGTCAACTGAAGAAATAAAGACAACTTCTCCCTCTTCGTCTAGTAGTGTTATGCCTGTGATGCTAGTTGAGATATCTAATCCTAAAATCATTAAAAGTCCAATTTCATTTTGAATGTGTAAGCTCTTGATTCTGTTTTTTTGATGGGAGTTGCAAGCTTGGCAATGCCGATGAGATTTTTATCTTCATCATAAATGCCAATCTTTGAAATATATGTAATTTTTTCAAACGATCCTGAAGCGTTGCTGTGTTCTGATTTTACAACATTTGATATGGTCAATTCTGTGTCTTCTACATACCTGTTTGCAGAAAGTGAGACTTCCTCCTCATTGTCATTCCTGTCATCAAAATCGATAAATGTCGGGTTGGAAGAATTATTTAATTCTCCCTGATCTGCATGGGCAAACATCGTTATTGTCGGAATGTAATTTGTTCCAAGAAAGTCAATGTCATAGACGGGATTGGTAACTGGTCCACTTCCCCAGTGCAGCCACTTTCCTTGCTCATTTCCATTTCCCAAGTAGTTCGCAACAGGGAGAGCAGAGATGACCCAAGAACCAGTGATTGCAACAAAACCTTCGTTATATAGAGCAACGCCAGCAACTTTACCCGCATTGACAGTGTTGCTTGGTAGCGTTTGAACCAACTCACCGTTACGTGCCTTATCTTCCAATGTCGCAACCAATTCCCCTTCATCGTAGATGTTCAGTTTTAAACTACCCTTCTTAATAGAAGATCCATAGAAAATAGATGGTATCGAAATTAAACTCATCTCTTGAGTTCCCTTGTCCCAATCTTCTGTCTTGTAAGCGTAGTGAGGGCTTAAAGTCCTGTAATAGTTGAAAGTATTTCTCAGAGCCTCTATTCTTTTCCTTTCCGAAGAAGGGGCATAGTAGTCAACGGAGATGGATGCTGTGCTGGGATAAGAACCAGTTATTTCTTGCCCATAAGAGAACCCCTGAAAAGCTTCTGTAGAGACCGTCTTGAACCCTTCTAGGGTACCTTGTTTTGTAATAAATGGATATATCATCTCATCATTTATGCCACGGTTTACATTCATCTCATATAAATTTAAATATCCCTGTGGGGCATGAAGAATTGTTTTTGTGCCACTGATGGTGGGCACAACATCATGATTGTAGTAGATTGTGTCGTTACTCAGGAGAAAATAAGAACGAGGGTGTGTCTTTATTCTGTTTGTGAATATGTCGTTTTTTTCAAATTTTTTCAAAGACACTTTTAGTCCTCCTAACTTTTAGTAGTCTAGGCGAACCCTAAGCGTCATGTCGTTCGTTGGATCTTTACGAAGTGGTTCTGAAAGTTTTGCGACTGCCAGCATTTCATTGTCCGAAGAGTATAGACCTACCGTTGTGATATAAGAAACAGGCGCATCTGTTGATTTATTCTTTACATTGATTTTGCTATTCGTTGTATAGGTTGGGTTTGAACTATAATTAAAATCGTTGTGACCGACTCGACAAAAATAGATTGTTGAATTTAGCTCAGTTGTGTTACTAAATGTGATGTTTGAAATTCTCTTTCTAACTTCATTTGCAACATCATCTGGGGTTAATGATGCGTCTGCAATCGTAGTCTCAATATCTTTGCCACCCGTATCGTCGATAAAATTTGTAGGAGTACCTAAAAACCCTTCATCTCCATCGGAACCGTCGCCGTCCATAAATACCTTTGTCGTGAGGGCAACAATTCCAGCTTGATAAAAAATTAATCCACAGGATGTTCCGTCTGCTGCCTGCACGTTATCTCCCGAATCGCCTGCGGCGTCCGAGATTTTCAAAATTCCATATTCTCCTGCTGGCGAATTTACTCTATAATCAGATTCTGCGCCTGCATCTGAAATGGTGGCGAGAATTGTATGCATGTTTGTGACTGTAGCACTATACGCAGCAGTGATACCGAGGGATAAAGAGAATGTACCCTTCTTGATTTCGTCTTTTCCAAGAAGTCTTGAGAAATTAAAGAATAAAAGTGAATTGTGCTTGATTCCTCCAGTCAAATCACCGTCAGCGTCAAACTTTCTAATCTCACCATTTACATCATGACCAACAAGAATCTGAGCCATTTGGTTGTAAATATTTTTTCTTTTGTTATAGTATGGATGATTTGTTGCCATTGCAGCAGTTTGTTTGTCAATCTTCAAGGCGTCTGCGTGAGAGCCGTGGGCAATATCAAAAATATGGTTTGCAGAAGACTGCGTATATGGATAGTCATAAACCGACTGGAACATTCCATGACCGTAGGTTTTTACATTTTCGTTTGTTGTGTAGGTGACACCGTTGACGATAGAGCCTGTGATCGGAATAGCTTCGTGGAGAAGCGTTCTTGTATTAGCAATGTCGTCGGTTAGAAATGTTTTAAATGTGCTTGCCATCTTTTATTGTCCTCTTATTAATAATGTTTCATCGCACGAATAGGAATATCGATACTATACCCCGTTGTTGCGCCTGTGACCCTGACATTCGTATCAATGTAGTAGTATGTCTCGCCATCTACAGTGATGCTGTTTCCTGCGCCGCCGCCAAGTTCATCGAATAAAGTGTTACTGGTTTGAATGTCTAACGTAGGCACAAGACTAAACATCAGTTGTGTGCCTTTTGGTCCCTTCATAACTGCCTCTGTTGCAGACTGCTCATCTGACTGAGAGTTCCATTCTAAATTTTTAACATACCCGTCATCATTGTTTTGTGTCAGGTAATAAGATGCTACAAGATCATCGTCGATAAAAGATACATCCGTCTGACTACCCGCAATATCGGTAATAGTGGCGATCCTACTATCGACGTTAATAATGTATTGAGTCTCTTTAAGTTCTGATTCGACAGACTGCTTGAATGAAACGTCAGTTGTGTCTAAGCCTTGATAAATCAAAATATGCTTATAGTCTGAATGTAAGATTCCCTTGCCATCTGCGAACTGATTATTATCTGTTAATGTTTTCTTTGTAGCTTCGTTAGCTGGAAGCACATAGACTCCTGTATCAGTGGTGGTCGAACTTGTTCCGTCAACAGTGCCGTTACTGTTGAAGACTGCTGCTGTCTGTGAAATATCATTGAGCTTCATTACTGGAAGATAAAGAAGATTTGTCCTAGAGAACGACATCAACTTGTGCTTCATAAGAGAAGTGTTGTTTGTAAAAGCTTCAAGGACTGGTGTCTGCATAATCGCCAAGTCATAGTATGCCGAACCTCTTGAATCGTTCTTATCGAAAAGACCGTAATTGATCTCATCGTCACCGAGGGCGAACTTTACAATCTTGAAAGTTCCATCGCCTTTTGCCAATCTCATTCTGCCTGTGTCAGTTAATACTGCGTCAAGAATGATGTCGCCTGAGTTATCTAAAAATGCCATTTTGTTCTATCCTCCGCATTATAATTAGTTTATTAAATAAATAATGCCTGA
>MDSV01161213.1_pt1 | contig 10045 bp, 10 predicted proteins | sample 810851 | NCBI WGS metagenome assembly MDSV01 (sample SAMN05326640, study PRJNA326480) | marine metagenome | isolation source: seawater | place: Atlantic Ocean: North East | collected 2012
AAATGCGACCGCACTTGATTGTGCAAATTACACCCTCACTTTGTTTAGTGACCTAACAAAACGCGTTACATTGCAAAATCTCTTCAATGACGGTGGTTTTAGCAATATGGGTGTTAGCGATTCCATTATGGATAAATTTATTGATGAATAATTGGAAATATTTCTAAGAAAACAAATAGACTTAGTAGTCCAGTTTTTTATCCTTTAATTTCAAAACCGCTTTTAATTCAAATGCATTATGTAAATTTGTTTTATGATTGCCAGTGATTTTTCATTTGTTATCCCCGTTCACAACCGACCAGAAGAAGTGCGGGAATTATTAGAAAGCTTTTGTAAATTGGAGTCCTGTAAAACCTTTGAAATTATCATTGTCGAAGATGGCTCAAGTTTAGATTCACGTCTCATTGTTGAGCATTTTCAAACACAGCTCAACATCAGTTACTATTACAAAGAAAATACGGGGCCTGGTCATTCTCGTAATTATGGAATGGAACGGGCTAGAGGGCATTATTTTATTATACTTGATTGTGATTGCATTTTACCAAAACACTATCTTTCAGAAGTTATCTTTTCTTTAAAGAATAATTATGTAGATTGTTTTGGGGGTCCAGATGCTGCCAAACATAATTTTTCAGAGCTTCAAAAAGCTATTAATTTCACCATGACTTCTTCTCTTACTACAGGAGGTATTCGAGGAGGAGATAAAGAAATTGAGGGATATGAACCTCGAAGTTTTAATATGGGGATTTCAAAAGAAGCTTTTCTGGCTTCTGGTGGTTTCGGAAACATTCATCCTGGGGAAGATCCTGATCTTTCAATTCGATTGAAAGATATGGGGTATAAGCTCTGCTTAATTTCTAAAGCTTATGTTTACCACAAGCGCCGAATTTCTTTTGAAGGTTTCTTTCTGCAAGTTTATAAGTTTGGACAGGTCCGTCCTATTCTAAACAAATGGCATCCACACTCTAGAAAAAAATCGTATTGGTTTCCCTCCTTTTTCACAGTTGGATTACTGTTGAGTATACTACTAATTATTTTTGATTTTAAGTGGGGGCTTTATATGTATGCTGCTTATTTTTTTATAGCATTTTTAATGGCATTGAAAAGCACTACAAATATTATTGTAAGCGTGTTGTGTATACCCGCAATTTTGATTCAATTTTCTGCCTATGGACTGGGTTTTGTGAAATCAACCCTAAAGTTAAAACTATCTCGAAAGCCTGAAACAACTCTATTTCCAAAACTATTTTTTAATTCTTAATGATACAGCGGGTAAAATCGATTTTGATAAACTGGATTCAAATCAAACGCTTTAATGTGTTTGTAATGTTCTTATTTTTGGCTTTTATCATATCAATGGTCGCAAAATTATCAAATCAATTAAGTCAAACGCTTCAAATAAAACTGATTCCCACAAAACTTAGCACTAAAGAAGTATTGATTGAAAAAACCCCCAATTTTGTTTATGTTACTATTAAAACTCAAGGTTTTAATATGCTTAAATACGCATTTAATGACTTGGCGATTGAAATTGATGTTACCAAATTGGAAAAAGATAGTTCTTTCTATTATTGGCGTACAAATCCAAAAGAATTAGCATTGTTGAATTATTTTGATAGTGATGTTGTTGTCGAAGCCATTACTCCCAATATGGTTTCATTTTTATACGATGTTCAATCGCTAAAGAAAATTCCAGTAGTCGTTCGTGTAACTCCTGAATTTGCTTTGGGTTATGATCTTTTAAATGGTTTAAAAAGCAAACCAGATTCCGTCACTGTTGTCGGACCTAAAGTTTTGTTGGATTCTATTTCTAATGTTTTCACATCAAATCTTTTACTTACAGATGTAAAAAAAGATATTGACCAGACAGTTGCATTGGAAATCATACCAAATTTAAATTTTTTAAGTAAATTTGTTCAAGTCAAAGGTGAAGTTGATAAATTCACGGAAGGTAAATTAAACGTACCGGTTAGCGTAATTAATTTACCCGATGCTGTTAGTCTGTCAATTTTCCCCAAAGAAGTCCCTCTCGTATTTTATACAAACCTGAGTTCTTACAACAGTATTAATGCTACTGATTTTGTTGTTGTGTGCGATTACAACAGGCTTGATAATTCAACTAATCTGTTAACGCCAATATTAGAATCTTATCCACCAACTATTAAGAATGCATCACTTCTAATAAATAAGTTGGAATATGTAATTAAAAAAAGTAATGAGTAAGGTTTTGGGGCTTACTGGCGGAATTGGAAGCGGTAAAACAACCGTTGCTAAAATGTTTGAGGCACTTGATATTCCTGTTTATAATGCGGATCAAGCCGCTAAAATATTGATGCAATCATCAAAAGATTTAAAGCGTGAGATAAAGAAGCTTTTAGGAGAAGATGCATATAAGCAAAATCAATTAAATAAGGGATTTATTTCTGAAAAGATTTTTAATAATAAAGAACTTTTGACACAAATAAATGCGTTGGTACACCCCGAGGTGGCTCTGGATTTTAATTCATGGCTATCCATACAAACCTCTGCTTATGTTGTTAAAGAAATGGCTATTATTTTTGAAACTAATGCAGAAGATCAATTTGATTATATTTTAACCGTTACCGCTCCAGAGGCCTTGCGTATACAACGAATTATCGAAAGAGATCACACTCCTTTAGCAAAAATTAAGGCTGTAATGTCCAACCAATTACAAGATTCAGAAAAAACTGCAAAGTCAGATTTTGTGATTTTCAACATTGATTGGAATTACACAAAAAAGAAAGTTTGTGATATTCATAATATAATTTACAAAGAAATCTATAATTTTTAAAATTTTAACATTTTAGTTAATAGAAAGTTAAAAATAAATAAAATTATTCTCAAATGCTTTAATTTTGTTTGATGAACAAGAATATATTTTCAATACTAGTTATTCTAATGAGTTTATCACTCATTGGAATCATTTTTGTTCAAGCTTATTATATAAATAATACACTTAAAGCAGACGAAGAGCAAGATATTGTTATCATCACGTTACTCTCACTTGTTTTTACTCTAACCATTATTGTTGGCTACATGAGTGCCGTGTATCAATTAATTCGCCAGCGCAAAATATCTCAAATGAAGTCAGATTTTATAAATAATATGACGCATGAATTTAAAACCCCAATAGCGACAATCAGCTTAGCTTTAGATGCCATAAAAAACCCAAAAATTTTCAACAACAAAGAAAAAGTCAATACTTACATATCAATTATTAAAGAAGAAAATAAACGAATGAATGCTCAAGTTGAAAATGTAATTCGCATCTCCAAACTTCAAAAAAAACAATTGATAATTAGTAAAGACAGACTCCAGCTACATGATCTAATTTTAGATGCCATAACCCATGTTGAGTTAATAGTAAAAGATAGAGAGGGGTATATCAAAACCAATTTTATAGCATCTAAATGCTCAATTATTGCCAACAGAACTTATTTTACAAATGTCATAGTCAATATATTAGACAATGCTATAAAATACTCAGAAGGCCCTCCAAAAATTGATATTATTACACAAAACATCGGGAATAATATTTTGATGTCCATATCAGACCAAGGAATCGGGATTGGAAAACCAGCCCTAAAGCGAATTTTTGAAGAGTTTTATCGGGAACACACTGGCGATGTACACAATGTTAAAGGACATGGTCTTGGCCTGTCAAATGTGAAACGAATTGTTGAAAATCATCAAGGAATAATAACTGTTGAGAGCGAAAAATGGAAAGGAAGTACCTTTACCATCAAATTACCACTAATATCATAATAATATGGAAGAAATTAAAAAACGTATTTTACTAGTTGAAGATGATCCTAATTTCGGGACCGTTTTAAAAGAATACCTAACCATTAACGATTACGAAGTTGTTTTGGCTAAAAATGGTATGGAAGGCTTTGAGAAGTTTAAAAAGTCAGATTTTCATTTATGTATTTTAGACGTAATGATGCCCTATAAGGATGGCTTTACATTAGCACAAGAAATTAGAGAAAAGGATAAAGAGGTGCCACTTATTTTTCTTACGGCAAAATCATTAAAGGAAGATGTCTTGAAAGGCTACAAAGTCGGTGCTGACGATTATTTAAATAAGCCTTTTGATAGTGAAGTTTTGTTGTTAAAAATTCAAGCTATCATCCAAAGAAAAACAGTTGAAAGCATTGCAGATAGTGTGCAATTTGAATTTGAAATAGGCAGTTTTAAGTTAAATTCCAAGCTTCGTTTTTTAACCAAAGGCGACACTCAAATAAAGCTATCTCCAAAAGAGAACGAGCTTTTAAGACTTTTGGCATTACATGTCAATGATTTGATGCCTCGTGAAATTGCATTGACAAAAATTTGGAGAGACGATAATTATTTCACTTCAAGAAGCATGGATGTTTATATTGCAAAGCTTAGGAAATATTTAAAACTTGATCCAAAAGTTGAAATCTTAAATATTCACGGCGAAGGGTTCCGATTGGTAATTAATGATTAGATAAATTTAAAATCTCTCTTTGAATTTGATTTAAAATTTTCTCAAAAGGAGTTTGATAATCATGCCACTGTATAGTTTTATTTTTTTTAAACCAAGTAATTTGTCTTTTGGCGTAACGTCGCGAATTTTTTTTAATTTCTTCCACTGCAAAATCTAAGGTGCAGTTTCCCGCAAAGTGTTCAAATAATTCTTTATAACCGACAGAATTTAGAGCGTTCATACCTTTGTATTTGTAGACTGCTTCGGCCTCTTCAATTAGTCCCTTTTTGAGCATTTGATCCACTCTTTGATTGATGCGCTCATAGACAACTTCTCGAGCTCCATCCAGACCAATTGAAATAGGGATGAAGCTTCTTTTAATTTTATCCTTGTTTAGAAACTGACTGTAGGGTTTTCCAGTACCCTTGCATATTTCAAGAACTCTGATAATTCTGTGAGAATTTTCTAAATCTATTTTCGCATAAGTTTCAGGATCTTTGGCTTTAAGTTCTTTTTGCAAGGCCATAATACCTTCTGTTTTGAGCGATAAACTCAATTGCTCACGAATCTTTGGATCGACTTTAGGGAAGGCATCTAAGCCTTCCAAAACAGATTTTATATACAGCCCCGAGCCTCCAATTAAAATTAAAACATCATGTTTTTGGTGTAGTTTTTCAATACATTTTAAAACTTCTTTTTCGTAATGCCCCACGCTGTAGGCTTCTGTGATTGATTTGTTATGAATAAAATGATGTGGAATTAATGCCAATTCTTCATTGCTTGGAGCGGCTGTACCAATGGGAATTTCTTTGAAAAACTGGCGGGAGTCGGCAGAGATTATCTCTGTTTGAAAATGGGCCGCCAATTTTAAACTCAAGTCTGTTTTTCCAATTCCTGTAGCGCCAACAATTGAAATGATAAATTTATTCATAACGAAATATCATTGAACATTTTATACCAATTCAGTTTGGTTTTTGGTTTAGATACAGATCAAAAATACTAAAAACTTTAGTCCTCTATGGCAATGACTTTCAATCTTTTGTGACGCCTCATATAACTCTGAATAATGTGCTGGGCATCTTTATTGTGTTCTAATGGTGTAATCAGGCTTGATAAAACATCAATATTTGAAATCTGAAAATTTAAATTAAAGTAGGCAAAACCTCTTAAAACTCCTTTTTCAACCCAAACAGCACTGCGTTCATCAAGGTTTCGGCCTTTATCAATAAGAAGGAAACTTTTGGTTTTAAAGCTGTAGTATTTAATGATTTTGTTAACTTTTATATTGTAATCTTCCACCAATTCTTCTCCAACACATGCCCCTTCACATTCTTTAATAGTATGGCCAAAACAGCTACTTTTTGTTTTATATAACCCACATAGTTTTTGGCACAAACTGTGTTTTTCAACAATTCTGCTCATAAAGTTTTTACCACTTTGAATGTTGGTAAATGTGGTAATAGGCTTTTGATTGCCTTTAATCTTTTGAATTTTCAAATTGATATAGCCATTTTTGTCTTTTAAACTAAATAAACCGTGCGTGAAAATCGTGCGTCTGAGCGCGCGATTGAACTTGGGCTTGTGGTGTTTAACCTCGGCACTTTCTTTGAGTAAAGCCAATAATTCGCTCCCTGTTTGTTCGTATGTAACCGCAGAAACCTCCAATTGAATTTTTTTAGATTTTGAATTTTGACCTGCGAAATGCTGATTGATTCGACTCTTGATATTTTTACTTTTTCCAATATATATAATATCACCCACTTCATTGTGCATGTAATACACTCCCGTAACTGATGAAAGCGAGTTGATAATAGCAATCAATTTTGGTTCCAATTGTAGCTTAGGTTCCATTCGAATCGAGGCTTTCACTATCTCTTTGTCGATGTCCTTGTTTAGCAATAATTCAAATAATTTAGTGGTAGCCATAGCATCCCCAGAAGCGCGATGGCGGTCACTCATTGGGATTCCTAAAGCGCGCACCAACTTTCCCAAACTGTAAGAGGGAAGATCCGGAATCAGTTGTTTAGACAATTCTACAGTACATAGATTTTTTCGTTCAAATTTAAAACCTAATCGATCAAATTCCAGTGACAGAATCCTGTAATCAAATTTTGCATTGTGCGCTACTAAAACACAATCTTTGGTAATTTCAACAATGCGTTTGGCAACTTCAAAGAACTTTGGTGCGGAACGCAACATTTTATTGGAAATTCCAGTTAAATTCACGACATAAGGTTGGATGGGACGTTTGGGATTTATCAAGCTAATGAACTGATCTATAATCTGTTTTCCATTATGCTTGTAGATGGCAATTTCGGTAATGCCTTCCTCGTTGTACTTTCCGCCAGTGGTTTCTATGTCTACTATCGCGTAAATTATGTATGTTTTATGTATAGTGTCTCTTTCCGAATATCAGGCTACCAACACGAATCATGCTGCTGCCACATTCAATCGCAAGCGAGTAATCTCCACTCATTCCCATGGAAATAATATCCATGTCTTTTTGTAATTCTTTCAATCTTTCAAATGTTGATTTTAGATTTTTGAATTCTTTTGATATCTTGATCTTATCTTCGGTATAACTTGCCATTCCCATCACCCCGGAAATTTTAATATATTTCAAAGTTTTAAAATCATCACTTTTGAGTAAATTTACAGCTTCCTTTGAAGACATTCCAAATTTAGTACTTTCACTTGCTATCTTAATCTGTATCAAGCAGTCAATAACACGTTCGTTTTTTTGCGCTTGTTTGTTGATTTCTTTTAGTAATTTTAGACTATCAACCCCGTGAATCAAATGTACAAATGAAGCCATGTATTTGACTTTGTTGCGTTGTAAATTGCCAATCATATGCCATTGAATGTCTTTTGGCATTTCATGAAATTTATCCACCATTTCTTGAACTTTGTTTTCACCAAAAACTCTTTGACCAGCTTTATATGCTTCCATCAAATCGGCTACAGGCTTGGTTTTGGAAACAGCTACCAATGTGACTCCAGTCGGCAATAAGTTTTTTAATTTTTGAAGTCTGTCGGCTAGGGTCATTTCAAAGTTCATAAATGGTTAATCCACTTCTTAATTTTGGATAAATATAGGTACTCTTTGGCGGCATTGCCATTGCGGTATCAGCTACTGCCCTAAGCTGGTTCACAGTAACAGGTTTCAATCCAAAACCAACAGCATAATTTTGTCTGTCAATTTCATTTTTTATCCACTTCATATTGTCATTTTTTGAAACGTAGTGAAGCCGTTTATCTGTTCTTGTATTTTTAATTCCCAAAATTGGCTTAAGAATTTCTTCTTGCAAAATATAGACGTCTAGTGCTTTTAGCGGTGAGGTTACGTTGATGAAATTCTCTTGTAAAGATACTGAATAAAATTGGCCCTCAAGATACATGCAAAAACCGTTGTTTTTTTGGCATAAATCATATGATTTACAGGGTACAACATAAAACTTCAATTTTAATCGATTTAAAAATATTTTCACTGAAAGACCATTCAAATTTGTCACCATTCTATTGTACTGCTCTACAAGCAATTCACTTTCAGGAATCAGAAAAGCCATAAAACCTGCTGTTTGTGTTTTATTCTCTTCATCAGAGAGCAACAATGAAGAAGCAGTTCTGTGGTGCCCGTCTGCAATGTACAAGTTTTGAACGCTTTCAAATGCTTTGGTTATTTTTTTTATTTGAAAATCTTCCACTATATACCATAGCTTTACAATTTCATTATCAGAAATTGAGATTACGGATGTAGGTGCTTGTTTTTTGGTATCTTTAATAAAATCTGAAATCGCCTTTTTATTTCTATAGATTAATAAAACAGCGTCAGCGTTGAAACGTGTTTTTTTTAAGTATTTTTTAAATACCAACTCCCTTGAATTTAAGGTTTTTTCATGTTTCTTAATGCGTCCTATCTTGTAATCGTTAAGGTTGACTTTAGCAACTATTCCATTGTAAGTTTTACTATTTACGTTAAGTTCTTGAATGTAAAAACCAGGTTTTTGATCTTTTATTAAAAGACCCTTGGACTTAAATCGGCGGTAATTTTTTTTAACGTTTTCAAATCGTTTTGAATTGGATAATTTTTTTCTTGGGTATATATTATCTTTAATGATCTGTAAGAAAGAATGTGGATTGGTTTTTAAAATATCTTTAATCTCTTCTTTATCGTAAAGTTCAAAAGATTTACTGCTAAAATTATTAGAAATACTGTCATTTGGCCGTACAGCACAAAATGGATTAATGAGCGTCATAGTTTGTAGGTTTTGAGCGTTAAATTTTTATTTTTCTGAGAGCAATTCTATTACCCAAAGTTCCCGCTCCAATCACTGTCATATTTTTCATTAGTTGAACTTTAGAAGCAATTAATAATTTGATGCGCAACTTTTAGCGCATTGGTTCCATCTCGGAGTGTGACAATAGGCCTGGTATTATTTTCTATCGCCTCTGCAAAAGTTTCGAGTTCATCCAAAATAGCGTTGTTTGCAGCGATTTTAGGATTTTCAAAATAAATTTGTTTTTTGACCCCTTCAGCATTTTGTAAAATCATGTCGAAATCACCCGGAAATTCAGAGGCGTCTTTCATTTTGACTACCTCTGTTTTTTTCTCAAGAAAATCAACACTGATGTAAGCATCTTTTTGAAAAAAACGACTCTTACGCATGTTTTTTAAAGAAATACGACTGGCTGTTAAATTAGCGACACAACCATTTTCGAATTCAATTCGGGCATTGGCAATGTCTGGCGTTTCGCTGATTACGGAGACCCCACTGGCTTGTACAGAAAGAACAGGCGATTTTACCACACTAAGAATGATGTCTATGTCGTGAATCATTAAATCTAACACAACTGGGACATCAGTACCTCTCGGGTTGAATTCTGCAAGTCGGTGCGTTTCGATGAACATTGGGTGCTTAATTTCAGATTTAATAGCCTTAAAGGCAGGGTTAAAACGCTCTACGTGCCCTACTTGTCCTCGTAAATTATTTTCTGAAACCAATAGACGAATGTGCTCGGCTTCTTCAACAGTATTGGTAATGGGTTTTTCAATAAAAATATGTTTTCCCTTTGTGATGGCTTTGATGGCGCAATTGTAATGCGACAATGTAGGGGTCACAATATCAACCACATCCACGGCATCAATAAGGGCGTCTAATTGCTCAAAATAGGTGTATTTGAATTCTTTGGCCACGCTTTGACCAATCGCGATATCAGGATCATAGAATCCAATAAGCTCATATTTTTTAGATTGATGAAGTAATTTTAAATGAATTTTGCCAAGGTGACCCGCACCCAATACGCCTACTTTTAGCATCTTAATAATTTTATACAAAATTAAATATTTTAATGGTATTCTAAATAAATATGAATCAAAACCTTAGGTTTTTAAAATTCTTTCCTCATTTTAATTTTAATCTCAACATTGTTTGCTTAATTTTGAAGATGAAATTTAACAGATTTGATAGATTCATTTAAACACAAAGGACTGCGGCAGAAACTCGTTGACACTCTTATTTCAAAGGGCATCAAAAATGAAGCAGTTTTAGAAGCCATTCGGACAATTCCCAGACA
>MDSV01229476.1_pt1 | contig 10045 bp, 7 predicted proteins | sample 810851 | NCBI WGS metagenome assembly MDSV01 (sample SAMN05326640, study PRJNA326480) | marine metagenome | isolation source: seawater | place: Atlantic Ocean: North East | collected 2012
AGTGGCGGAATTGGTATACGCGCTGGTCTTAGAAACCAGTGCCGCAAGGCTTAAGAGTTCGAGTCTCTTCTTGCCCACCAACATGTTATGAAAATAGAAGTAAAATCAAAAAAAGGATTAAGAACAATTTTGTCTGTAATAGTTGATAAAAAAAACATTCAGATAAAAATGGACGAAAGACTTAAAGAACTTCAAAAAGAAGTAAGCTTAAAAGGTTTTAGGCCAGGAAAAGTTCCTTCAAAAGTAATTAAAAGTCAATTTGGAAAATCCATATACGGAGAGGTAGTAGATAAGATTTTAAGAGAAACTACTACAAAAGCCATTGATGAAAAAAAATTAAAAGTAGCAGGTCAACCAAAAATTGATTTAAAACAATTTGGTGAAGGAAAAGATTTAAACTATGAACTCCAGATAGACTGTTTGCCCAATGTGACTTTAAAAAGCTTTGAAAAATTTAAAGCTACAAATTTTAGTGTAAAAATTGAAGATAAAATTATAGACGAAAAATTAAAAGAAATTGCAAATCAAAATAAACAATTTGAGGATAAAAATGAAAATGAAAAGGCAATAAATGGCGATCAAGTTATCTTTGATTATTCAGCCACAGTAGATGGTAACAAATTTGAAGGCAGCGAGGGAAAAGGTGTGCAACTTGAATTAGGCAAAGATCTTTTTCTGAAAGGATTTGATAACCAACTAATTAATGTAAAAAAAAATGATATAAAAGCAATAGAAGCCACTTTACCAGCCAATCATCCAAAAAAAGAATTAGCAAATAAAAAAACTATGTTTGAATGTAAAATATTAAATGTAAAAAAACCTAAGGAGAGCAAAATTGATGATGAATTTGCGAAATTAATGGGAGCAAAAGATATTAAAGATTTAAAATCTTTAATTAAAAAACAAATTTCAGGTCAATATTCGCAGGCATTGAACTCAATTACTAAAAAAGAAATTTTGGATCAAATTGAAAAAAACCATCAAGTAGAATTACCTCAAAACTTAATCGATCAAGAAATTTCAATTATGACGCAAAATCTTAAACCAGAAGAAAAAGAAAAACATAAATCTAATAATGAAAAATTAGCAAAATCCAGAATCAAACTTGGTTTGTTACTTAATGAGTATGGAGAAAAAAATAATTTAAAAGTATCTGACGATGAGGTTAGAAATGAGATACAAAAACAAATTAAAGGTATGCCTGGTCAAGAAAAAATGGTTCTTGAATATTATCAAAAAAACCCTAGCGCTTCACAAAGTTTAAAAGGCTCATTATATGAAGAAAAAATAATTGAATTAATTAAATCAAAAATAAATCTTACATCCAAAGAGATAAATACAAAAGAGGCTGAAAAAATTATTGCTGAATTTAACAAACCAAATGTAGGTGCTGAGAAATCTAAAACTACATCTCCTGTAAAAAATAAGACAAAATCAAAAAAAATTAGTAAAAAGTAATCAATAGTTGTATAAAACAACTATGAGTCGGGAATTTGAAGAAAAAATGAACAGCCTAATTCCAATGGTTGTTGAGCAAACAAGTAAAGGAGAAAGAGCTTATGATATCTACTCTAGGCTTCTTAAAGAAAGAATTGTTTTTTTAGTAGGACCAGTTAATGATGCTGTTGCATCTTTAGTAACTGCTCAGCTCTTGTTTTTAGAGTCTGAAAATCCAAAAAAAGAGATAAATTTTTATATCAATAGTCCTGGCGGCTTAGTAACAGCTGGCTTAGGAATTTATGATACGATGCAATATATCAATTCACCAGTGTCAACTCTTTGTATTGGGCAAGCATCTTCAATGGGCTCTTTTCTTTTAGCTGCTGGGGAGAAAGGAAAGAGATATTCATTACCTAACTCACGAATTATGGTACATCAGCCCTCTGCAGGTTTTCAAGGTCAAGCTACCGATATACAGATTCATGCAAAAGAAATTTTATCTCTAAAAGAAAGACTGAATAAAATTTACTCAAAACACACAGGAAAGTCTGTTGATGAAATATCTGACGCCTTAGAGCGTGATAATTTCATGACAGCTGATGAAGCTAAAAAATTCGGTTTGATTGACTCTGTGGTGGTGAAAAGAAATTAACACACAATATATAGCTGGTTTTACAACTTCAACTTGCTAAGCATATAGTAGAGTTTTATATTAGTTATATTGATTCGATATGTCAGAAAAAAATAACAAAAATATTTTATATTGCTCTTTTTGTGGAAAAAGCCAACATGAAGTTAGAAAACTTATTGCAGGTCCTACTGTATTTATTTGCGATGAGTGTGTTGAGCTTTGTATGGATATAATTAGGGAAGAAAATAAAAGCTCATTGGTAAAACACCAGGATGGAGTTCCATCACCCAAAGAGATATGCAATGTGTTAGATGATTATGTAATAGGACAAAAAATTGCTAAAGAAATTTTATCCGTAGCAGTACACAACCATTACAAAAGATTAAATCATGAAACAAAAAACAATAAAGATATAGAATTATCAAAATCAAATATTCTTTTAGTTGGGCCAACAGGATGTGGGAAAACTTTATTAGCTCAAACTCTTGCAAGAATTTTAGATGTCCCTTTTACAATGGCTGATGCAACCACTTTAACAGAAGCAGGGTATGTCGGAGAAGATGTTGAAAATATTATTTTAAAATTATTACAAGCAGCAGACTATAATGTAGAAAAAGCTCAAAGGGGAATTGTTTATATTGACGAGGTAGATAAGATTAGTAGAAAATCAGAAAATCCTTCTATCACAAGAGATGTATCTGGTGAAGGAGTTCAACAAGCTTTGCTTAAAATAATGGAAGGAACAGTCGCTAGTGTTCCCCCTCAAGGAGGGAGAAAACATCCGCAACAAGAATTTTTACAGGTTGATACGACAAATATTTTATTTATTTGCGGGGGAGCTTTTGCAGGATTAGATAAACTTATTGACAGTAGAGGAAAGGGCAGCTCTATTGGTTTTGGCGCAAAAGTAAAAAATTATAAAGAACAACCACTTTCTGAAATAATGAAAATGTTAGAGCCAGAGGATTTAATTAAGTACGGTCTTATACCTGAATTTATAGGAAGAATGCCTATTATCGCAACTTTGGATGACTTGGACGAAAAATCTTTGGTTCAAATTTTAAAAGAGCCTAAGAACTCTTTAATTAAACAATATCAAAGATTGTTTGAATTTGAAGAAGTAGAACTAGAGTTTAAAGACGAAGCTATTCATCAGATCGCAAAAAAAGCTATTGCGAAAAAAACTGGAGCTAGAGGATTGAGATCAATTTTAGAAAATATTTTGCTTAAAACAATGTTTGAGCTACCAGATATGGAAAATGTTATAAAAGTAACTGTTGACAGTGCTTCGGTGATAGGTAAGTCAGAACCCATTGTCACATACGGTAAAAAGTCATCAACATCTGTAGCATAAATATAATTTGTTTCTTGAAATTACTGTATTAATCGCCATATAATTACATTATGAAAGCTTCTTATCTAAAACCTGTTTTGCCTCTAAGAGATATAGTAATTTTTCCCTCAATGGTGGTTCCCTTATTTGTTGGAAGGGAGAAATCTATCAAAGCACTTCAAGAGGTAATGAAATCAGACAAATCAATAGTTTTAGTCACCCAAAAAAATTCTGAGATTGACGACCCTAATAGCAAAGATCTTTTTCAATATGGATGTTTGAGCAAGGTTCTTCAACTTTTAAAACTACCAGATGGCACTGTTAAAGTGCTAGTTGAAGGAGAAAAAAGGGTAAAAATTTTGAAACACAATGAAAATGAAAATAATTTTTTAACTTGTGAAGTGGAAATTGTGAACGATCAAAACGTTACTAAGGATCTTGAACAACTAGCTTTAGGATTAGTAAAAAAATTTGATAGACTTCAAGTATTAAATAAAAAAGACATAAATGATAGCTCATCCAACTTAAAAAATCTAAAAGATCCATCTCAAATAGCGAATAATATTTCTTCAAATTTAAATATACAAATTTTTGAGAAACAGGAATTACTTGAAATTTTAGACTTAAAAAAAAGACTAGAAAAAATTCATCAACTAATTGAAAAAGAGACAAGCGTTCTCTCTGTTGAGAAGAAAATTCGAGGAAGAGTAAAAAATCAAATGGAAAAAACTCAAAGAGAGTATTATTTAAATGAACAGCTTAAAGCTATTCAAAAAGAATTAGGAGAGATTGACGAAGGAAAAGACGAATTAACTTCTTTATCGAAAGCAATATCAGATGCAAAAATGCCTAAATTAGCAAAAGAAAAATGTTTGTCTGAATTAAAAAAATTAAAAACCATGAGTCCTATGTCAGCAGAAGCAACTGTTGTTAGGAATTATTTAGATTGGATGACTGAACTTCCTTGGTCGAATAAATCGAAAATTAACACAGACCTTAAAAATGCTCAAAAAATATTAGACGAAGATCACTATGGTTTAGAAAAGGTAAAAGAGAGGATTATAGAATTTTTAGCGGTCCAAAAAAGAATACAAAAAATGAAAGGTCCTATTTTGTGCTTAGTAGGTCCTCCAGGAGTAGGCAAGACTTCACTTGGAAAATCAATTGCAAAAGCTACAAATAGAAAATTCATAAGAATTTCATTAGGCGGTATAAGGGATGAGGCAGAAATTAGAGGACATAGAAGAACATATATTGGGTCCTTGCCAGGAAAAATAATACAAATGATGAAAAAAGCTGGTACTAAAAATCCTCTGTTTTTATTAGATGAGATCGATAAAGTAGGTAACGATTATAGAGGTGATCCTTCCTCTGCTTTGTTAGAAGCATTGGATCCTGAGCAAAATAAAGAATTTAATGATCACTATCTTGAAGTCGATTATGATTTATCAGATGTAATGTTTGTAACAACTGCAAACACTTTAAATATTTTACCACCTTTACTCGACAGGATGGAGGTAATTAGATTGTCAGGTTATACTGAAGATGAAAAAGTTAATATTTCTCAAAAATACTTAATACCTAATCAAAGTAAAAATAATGGTTTAAAAAAAGAAGAATGGAATATAGATGAAAATATTAATAGAAAAATTATAAGACATTACACAAGAGAGTCGGGTGTAAGAAATTTAGAAAGAGAAATTTCAAAAATCGCCAGAAAATTAGTAAAAAAAATTGATAATAAAGAGGAGGTAAAAAATCCCATTAATGAGAAAGATTTAAAAGATTTACTAGGTGTTGAAAAATTTAACTATGGTGAAATAGAAGAGGAAAATAGAGTTGGCGTTGTAACAGGCTTAGCTTGGACAGAAGTTGGCGGTGAAATTCTAAAAATAGAGTCCGCAGTTATGCCTGGTAAAGGAAAAATGCAAATTACAGGTAAATTAGGAGACGTCATGCAGGAGTCTGTTAAAGCAGCCAAATCATACATTCGATCAAAAAGTTTGGACTACGGGATTATTCCCCCAATATTTGATAAAAAAGATTTTCATATTCACGTGCCTGAAGGGGCAACGCCAAAGGATGGTCCTTCAGCTGGAATCGGGATGGTGACATCTATTATTTCTGCTATCACAGAAATTCCTGTAAACAAAAATGTTGCTATGACAGGAGAAATAACCTTGAGAGGTCTTGTATTACCTATTGGAGGGTTAAAAGAAAAATTGTTAGCTGCGCACAGAGCTGGAATTAAAAAAGTTTTAATACCAATAGAAAACAAAAAAGATTTAATAGAGGTTCCGAAAACTGTCTTAGACACAATGGAAATAATAACAGTAAAAAATGTTGATGAAGTATTAAAAGTTGCTTTAACTAAACCTTTAAAAAGAGTTGAGTGGGTAGAGGTTGACCAAATTTCCAAAGGCAACAAAAATAAAGAAGAGTTAAGCACTCATTAGTATTTTTACCTTTTCCTAATCAATCCAACTTGTAAACTTTTCTTTATTTTCAAAAATGTATTCGGGCAATAGTTTTACGTCGAAATTTTTTAATTTAGTTTTACCTGACCATTTATACCCTTTTTGATCCACTTTATGATCATACATAACTCTTTTATCATTTATTAAACTCCTCAGATCATTAATTTTTAGACCACTTTCTTGAAATTCATAATGATGTGCAAAACTTAAAAGTTTTTTTTCCAATTCTTCGGGTGTTCTTAGGCATGTGAAATGCCACCCTCCATCATTTATAAACATTAAATTAGAATATTTTTTTTTAGAAAAATATGTATCCAACCTCCATTTTGGATAGTTTTTACCTTTTATATTTCTTAGCCACTGTGGAGATTTAAAATTTTTAAACTTCACAGCTTTTGATCCTAACCATATAAAATCTTCATAAAGTAAGTTAAATTTGTAATAAAACATTTTTTGTTTAAAAATTACAATTTTATTTCCTATTTTTGTTAGTTCTAGGTTTTTTAAATTTGGTATTTCATCTAAATCACTGATAATTACAAGATCATTCTCTTTCACATCTTGAAGACCTCTATAAAGACTTTCTCTTTGATGATAGTCCCTAGCCATACCATTTAAAATTAATTTCTCAGCTCTTTGTTTTTTAGTGTCATTTTTATTAATTATTAAAATTTTTTCCGGTTGTTCTTCTACTACTATATAAGTAATCTTATCCTTGAATTTTTTAAATTTATTGATATCAAAAAGTAACTTTTTTTTATCACCATTATGAGTGTAAGTTGCCTCAGTTATGACAAATTTTTTAACGAACTTATTCAAAGTATTTAATCTGATGTCTAATAGCAGATCTTCATCAAAATACATGAAACAATCAAATATATTCATGATGTTTGAGTTATAATAAAATATAATATAAGTAAATATGAATTAAATTAACTATGAAGAAAAAAATTATCATTACTGGCGGTTTAGGCTATATAGGTACTGAGTTATGCAAACTATATTCAGGAGTGAGCTGGCACCACAACATTATAGTATTAGATAATAGATTCATATCTGAAAGAGTAAACCAGTTAAGAAATTGGAATATGGAATTTATTCAATGCGATATTTTGGATAGAAATCTGATTAAAAGTATCTGTTCCGACGCTGATGTGGTTCATCACTTAGCTGGAGTGACTGAAGTTCCTAGAACCAAAAACGAGTCATCAGACGAGAAAGATAAAAAAATTAGAGAGGTAGGGGAAAAAGGAACGCAAAATATTCTGGATGCAGTTAGTGATGAATGTAAAATTATATTTCCATCCACTCATGTTATATATGAAGGTATAAACGAGGTCAAAACAGATATATTAGAAGACGAAATGGCAAGCCCTGTTTTATCTTACGCAACTTCAAAAGCGATTAATGAGGATCAATTAAAAAAATCAGGAAAGAATTATATAATATTAAGACTTGGTTCTGTTTATGGTTATTCTACCGACTCTATGAGGATTGATATAATGCCTAACTTGTTTTCAAAAATTGCATCACAAAATGGTATTCTAAAATTATTTGCAGGGGGAAGACAGATTAAAAGCTTAGTTCCATTAATAGATGTTGCGCGATGTTTTAAATTTATGGAAGAAAAAGATTTAATCAAATCAGAAACATTTAATTTAACAAAAGATACCCTAACAGTTAAAGAAGTTGCAGAAATTTGTAAAAAGCATAAACCTCAAATAATGTTAAAAGAGACTAATGACGAAGTTCCAAATCTAGGTTTTTCTTTATCTAATAAAAAATTAATTAAAACAGGATTTAAATTTCTTTATAATTTAGACGAAAATATAAAAGAAATGATACAAAAATGGTCTAAACAAGATTTAAAAAAAGATTTAGAATATGTTAAAGATGGAGCAAACCTTTATGTTGATAAAAGGGGAACGATTAGCAATCATGAGTTGACCGAGCCTATCAATTTGATAGGGATGATTAAGTCAAAGAAAGGCACAATTAGAGCTAATCACTATCATCCTCAGCAAGAACAAAAATGCCTATTTACAAAAGGTCAAATTATTGAAATTTTTCAAGATATAATTAATCCAAACGCGCCGAAAATAACCCAAGTTGTTAGCGAAGGTCAGTTATCTATTATAAAACCAAACGTAGCCCATACTATGGTTTTTACAAAGGACACTACATTTTTAAATCTTGTGAGAGGTGAAAGAAATCATGAAAACTATGGTATTACTCATACAATAAAACATATTTTTGTTGATGAAAAAGAGAAAAATTTATTATTAGAGTGCTATAAGTTTGATTGCAGATCATGCGGGAACACTGAACTAAGAAGAGTAGTCTCATTAGGTTATCAACCGCTTGCAAATAATTTATTGAACAAAATTAGTGATAAGTGTGACTTATACCCTTTAGAAGTAAACTACTGTGACAAATGTCACAACTGTCAGTTATCGGTAGCAGTGGATCCAAAAAAAATGTTTTCTAATTATCTTTACACTTCATCAACGTCAAAAGTTTTTAGGAGTCATTTTGTTGAAGCAGCTAAAAAATATTCAAAAGAACTAAAATTAAATAAAAAAAATTCCTACATTATTGATATTGGAAGCAATGATGGAGTAGCGCTAAAGCCTTTTTTAGATTTAGGGTATAAAAAAGTTCTAGGAATAGAGCCTGCTAAAAATCTTGCTAAGTTAGCAAATAAAAATAAGATTAAAACATTTAATGGATTTTTAGAGCATAAAACTATCAAAAAGATAAAAAAAAATGCTGATTTAATATTGGCATCCAATGTATTTGCGCACTCTGATAAACTTAAAGAAATGGCCGAATGCATGTTTAGTTTGTTGAAAAAAAATGGAACAATTATTATTGAAGTACAATATTTAATGAATACTTTAAAAGATCTTACTTTTGACAATATTTATCACGAACATTATAATTACTGGTCGTTAACTTCTTTAATCTACTTTTTCAATCAATTTGAAGCGAAAATATTTAAAGCTGAAAAAATTAATACTCATGGAGGGTCAATAAGAGTTTACATAAAAAAAAATAAAAAAGTAAAAATAGACTCTAGTGTTAAAAGAATGATTAAAGAAGAGGAAGATTATGGCATAAAAGATTTCAATACATATAAAAAATTTGGTGAAAAAGTTTATAATATTAGAGAAAATGTTTTAAAAAATTTAAAAAAACTAAAAGAAGATAATAAACAAATAATAGGATATGGCGCTCCAGCAAAAGCAACCACTGCTTTAAACTTTTTTGGAATCACAAAAGAAATAGATTTTATTGTTGAAGACAACAAACTAAAACATAATAAGTTTATTCCTGGTGTTAAAATACCGATTAAAAATAAATTGCAAATTAAAGATAAAAAAAATGTACTTTTAGTTTTGGCTTGGAACTTTTATAAGGATATCAAAAAAAATAATTCAAATTTGTCTGATAATTTCATAAATATTAAAGAATTAGAAACTAATTATAAGAAATAAGATCTTTCCATATTTCAAACATATTCCTAACATTTTCAAAAAAATAATTTAAATAAAATTCAGTAAATGGAAAATAGTCTATTATAAAATCTTGTATAAAATATAATCCTCTCGAAATAAAAATTCCAAGTACAATTAAAATAATTAAGCTATTATAAAAACCAATAGAAACTTTGTTGCCTTTATTTTGTTGAGTAATGGTTGCTTCGATATTGTTTAAATTTATTCCGTGTTTTTTTCTCAGATATTCTGGAGAATATAAATTAATTTCTCTTTTTTTATTAGATTTTTTTTTCTTTAGATTTGTGTTCTTAGAAATTGGCTTTGTTTTTTTAATTTCCTCTCTTTTCCTAACTACTGTTCTTTTTATTTGATTTTGGTTAGGAAATTGTTTCCATTTGTTTCCGCAGGCGCCGCATTGAACCATTCTACCTGTCGATGTAATTGCTTGATCAGGTACAACAAATTTTTTGCCACATGAATTACAGCTTAAAATCATAAATATCTATTATTACAGCTATTTATCTAAATTGCATCAGTAATTAAATACTTTTTTACTTTATAAATTTTTTATTGTATATCTCGGTTTTATTTAGTTAAGGGCGGTTAGCTCAGTTGGTAGAGCATCTCGTTTACACCGAGAGGGTCATAGGTTCGAGTCCTTTAC
>MDSV01057121.1_pt1 | contig 10044 bp, 9 predicted proteins | sample 810851 | NCBI WGS metagenome assembly MDSV01 (sample SAMN05326640, study PRJNA326480) | marine metagenome | isolation source: seawater | place: Atlantic Ocean: North East | collected 2012
CAAAATTTTTATATGATGCAAAATTTTTTTTTTCTCTTCGATTGAATAAATTATAGCCACTCAGTAAATCAACTTTTTTATTTATTGTTTCAAATAAAATCTGACTGCCCACTCTACCGAAGTTTATGGTGCAAATAATTTTTGGCTTACCTAATTTTTTTGAAAATTTTTTAAATTTATCAATTTTAATTTTCTTTACTTTATAATATTCAAAATATTCAACAGAATTTTTATTTACTACTTTGCTTTTAATTACTTTTTGATTTCTATAGTTGTAGGATGATTTATAATTTTTCATTAATTAATTTAAACTTTTTAAATATCTAAATAATATATTTTTGGTAGTAGAAATTTTAAATTTGGTTTCTACTTGAATTTTTTTTAAATTTATCACGGCAGAATTATCATCATCTATATTTTTAAAATTTATTTTTTTATTATATTTATAAAAATTAGTAATTTTCTTTATAATTTTATATAATTTGATTGGATTTGATGCGGAAAGATTATAAGTCCCTATGATTTTCTTTTTGTTCGTAATAATAAATTTTATAAAATTAAAAATTTCCTGAGTATCAATTAATGAATTAAATTTTTTGTTTTCATTAAAAATTTTTATTTTTTTATTTTTTTTAATGGAAAATATTATTTTTCTTAACCAAGGTCTTTTATAAAAAAATTTATCTAAAGTAAGCACTCCAGGAAGTCGTAAATTAATAAAATTTAGACCGCTAATTTCTATGATTTTTTCTCCAATAAACTTTGAGGGACCTAGAATTGAGTTGTCATCAATTTTATTACTTTCCGCAATTTCATAATTGTTATTTTTATATATAGATATAGTTGAAAGATTAAATAAACATTTCACTTTTTTTTTTTTGCTTAGATCAACAATTTTTTGAACACATTTTATATTGCTTAAAAAATAATCGTTTAAATTTTTGTGCGAAGAATATTCATGAGTTGCTATTGTATTAATCACAAAATCAATTTTTTCATTAATCTTTATTGGTTTTAAAAAATTAAAATTTTTTACAATAAAGTTTTTATTATGAATTTCTTTTTTGATAAATTTTTTTCTATAAACTGCAATTACTTTAAAATTTTCCTTTAAAAAAAAATTTATTAAGTCTTTTGCAACTACACTATTTCCAGCAGTAATCAAAACAGTATTAAATGTTTTTTTCAGAAAGATTCTCCGAATGGAATTTATCTAATGACTTACTGGTGTTTCTATTAGATTTCATATTTGAATCATTAGTAAAAAGCCCCATCCACCATCTACCTATTCCTGAATTCCAATCATAATTTTTTGTATCAAGAGCTGAATTTTCATCAATACAATCAACACCGTGATCAATGGTAGGACAGTATAAAGATAAGTCACCAATATCTATATCATCTTCTAAATTAATTTTTGTTCCTTTTTTATCAATTAAATAAAATCCTCCGTCATTAAAATCATTATTCTTCTTCGAACTTAAGTAGCAGGAAATTGCTAGTGGACTATTACTCATCGTGTCTTTATGAACCTCAACACCACCATATTTTGGAGGATAACAAACGATTTGTATTCTATCTACTGCACCGTTTTTTGGCGTATTTTTTTCATATTGATAGAAATCTAAACCAGCTAAGTATTTTGAATATCTCCATCTTTCATAAATCATTTCATTAAAATTACACGGGTCATTGTTCCAACTAAAAAAGTATGTTGTGTGACGTACAGCACCAACAGAATAATTTTTTGCAATCTCTGGGGTAATTACTCTATGGTAATCTGGACAGCCTTCAATCATTTTATTAAAAGTGTCTGGATTGTTATTCCAAAAATCAACTGTTTGTTTTTTAATAAATTCTACAAGTTCTTTTGAAAATGCATTTTTAACCAAAAGGACTTTTCCATCAGCTAATTCTTTAATAAGATTTTTTGCTTCCTCCTCATTAAAATTTTCTTTAAACTTTTTAAGATCTTCATAATCAATCTTAACAAGACCAGTATATCTATCAGGAAAGTTTTTATTCTTTAGCTCGTTTTCCCAAATAATTTGATATTTAGATGACATATTTTATTTTCTTTTTATATTTAGGGAATGTGAATTAGTAAAACTATAATCGCCTTTATATTTTGTATATTCTAAAATTTTTTTCCAATCCTTCTTTTTTAAAATTGTAGTACCCAGTAAACTCCAATCTCTCATTAACCAATAATCATTTTCACTTTCATAAGATGCTAAATTAATAAATGAGTCTTTTTTTCCAATTCTTACAATTTCTTTCAAAAATGTGATTATATCAGCTAAATTAAGCGTATATACAGCTCCAATGCATAGTATGAAGTCAAAAAAATTATCATCAAAATTCAATTTTCTATAATCATTAACATGCTGAATTTTTTTTTTTATCTCTGCATTCATTGAATTATCATATGCATATTTTGATGTCTCTAGGCCATAAATGTTGATTTCTGGTATTAAGCTTACAAAATCGTAAATAAAAAAACCTTTTTCACAATTAATTTGAAGAATCTTTGAGTCTTTGTTTAAATTATATCTTTTAATAATTTTTTCAGCAATTTTTTTCCATCTTCCATCGTACTTAAAACCTCCATAACCAAAATTTCTATCACCATCAAAAAAATTTTGATCTCGTTGAGTGGATATAATTCTATGTTCAATAGTGCGATGACCTTCACTAACAAATCTTGGCTTATCTAGAGCAGGATATTCCTCTAATAAATTATATTCTTGCATGATTCTTAAAAATTTATTTTACTAGTTTTAAAGCAGCTTCCATCCATGGACCCATATCTTTGTAGTGAGCTGTAGTAACTATATTCTTGTCTATGACTGCAGGCTCATCCTTGTAATTTGCACCAGCGTTTATAAGATCATCTTTCATGCTATAATATCCTGAAATATTTCTACCTTTAACCACTTTTGCAGAAATTAATAATTGAGCACCACTGCAAATACATGCAATAACTTTTTCTTTACTATCAAACATTGAGATAAAATTAATAATATCTTTATTTTGTCTTACTTTTTCCATGGCCTTTACACCGCCAGGTAAGACAAGCATTTCATAATCTTCTACATTAGCTTTTTTAATATCTATTATTTTTTGATCTTTATTAGGAGGGAGTGTAGTTCCTAGAAAACCCTTCACCGGAGCTCCTTCTAATATGCAGACATCTAAGTTATAACCAGCTCCAAGCAACCTATAGTACGGATAAATAAATTCATGATCTTGAGCTAAATTTCCAGAAATAATAATTGCTTTTTTCATTAATCAAGATTGTTACTACTTAATTCTTTTCTTGGCAAGAATGGATACATATCCTCAAATTCTGTTGGAATACTCTTTCCTAAATTATTTCGTCTATTAATGGCTTTTGGAATTTGTTCTTCATTTGGGTTCATAATAAGCTCACAAATTATTGCTTTATTACTTTTTAATATTTTATTTATATGATTTTTTAAATTTTTATGATTGTAAATTTTCTTGTATGACAATTTATGAGATTTAGCTATTTCTGAATAATTAGGAAAAGTTAAACCACTTTTATTATCTGCCCCCATAATTCTACCTTTAAAACCTAATATTTGAGTCTGTTTAATTGTTAAATATCCCCCATTATTAAATATGAAAATTTTTACTGGAATCTTATTGTGCATGACTGTTGCCAGTTCTTGAATATTCATTTGAAAACCACCTTCACCAGTTAAACAAATCAAGTTTGATTTGAGTTTTTTATTTGAATAGTATGACCCTATCGCAGCAGGCAATCCCCAGCCCATAGGTGCATGTCCTGAATTAGTAAAGAATTTTTGATTGTTTTTTATTTCAAGAGCTTGATGAGTAGTCGTGAAAGAAAATCCCATATCAGTAACGATTATATCATTTTTTTTTGTATAATCAGAGAGCGTTTTAATAAAGTAATATGAATTGACATATTTTTTTTCATTTATCATCTGTTTAATTAATATTGGATATTTTTCTCTTATATTCTTACAGTAATTCAACCATTGATTTGAATGATTGTATTTTTTTAGTTTACCAGAAAATTTTTTTATAAAATATTTAGCGTCGGATTTAATTTTTAAATCAATTTTTATATCTGTTTTGTCCAATTCATTTGAATCTACATCAACCATTACTTTATACTTTGCTTTATTCGCAAATCTCTTGGCATTATAGCCAGTAACCATGTACGGTAACCTGGTGCCAATAGATAAATAAAAATCACAATTTTGGACAATAAAATTTGAACCTCTTTCCCCAAAAGCTCCTGGTCTACCACAATACATTTTATGATTTGAATTGATTATATCATCCGCATTCCAGGTAACTACAAATGGAATTTTGTGTTTATTAAAGAAAGATTTAATTAGATTTTGGGACTTTGATAATTTTACACCATGTCCCAAATGAATAAGTGGTCTTTTCGAATGCTTCAATTTTTTTACAATTAGATTTAGTTTTGAATCAATTGTGAAATTTTCTTTTAAGGGCTTATATCTATTTTTTAATATTTTTTTTTCATCTATCATAGCATTTTGAATATCTGCGGGGATATCCAAAAAAACTGGGCCAGGTCTACCTGAAGTTGCTATTGCATAAGCTTTTTCAAGATAAAAGTTTATTGAATTTGCATCAGTTATCATTTTTGAAAATTTAGTAATTGGTTTTACGATATCAATAATATTAATTTCTTGGACTCCGATTTGTCTTTTTTTTGTTTTTTTAATCGTCTGATTTAGAAAGACTTGTCCTGAAATAAAAATGACTGGAATTGAATCTATCCAAGCTGAACTCACGCCAGTTAATGAATTAGTGCCACCAGGACCTGTTGTTACAAAACAACAACCTACTTCATTTTTTGCTCGAGCATAACTCTCGGCTGCAAAAGAAGCAGCTTGTTCGTGATGATGACAAATATATTTTATTCTTTTTGCTTTATACAAAGCATCACACAAAAAAATTGATCCACCACCACTAACAGTAAAAACAGTATCTATTTTTTTTTTTTCTAAAAACTTAACTACAAAATCTGCTAATCTTATCATTATATTTTATAAAACTCTTAATATACTCAAATTTTTTTTAATCTTAAATACCTTAGATAATATTCTTAAATCATCTGTTCTTATAATATCGCCGTAAGAGAGAACATTTCTTCCCTTGTTATCTGACACTGAACCATCTAGAATTGCGAAAATTGTATTATTTTTTTTTTTTAATAATTTTCTAAAATTTTTATGTACCTCTAATACAACTTTTACGTCTCCAATTTTATAGGTTTGTTTTTTTTCTAATCTAGGAGATTTAAATTTAATAAAATTCGAGTTTATAGACTTTGTGAATTTTTTACCCTCATAAGATTTTTTTTCTCTACCATAACTATCTTTGAATCTTACTAAATCATTTTTATTTACCGGAGTTTCAAACTCCAGTGCAAAAAGTCCTTTTTTTGATACTGATTTTATTGAATGAAATAATCCTCTTGCTATCATTCTTTTTGATGGCGACTTATGTAACTCAGTATTTTTTTTTCTTAATCCTAGTTGAAACAATGCTTTTCCTCCTAGAAGGATAAAACCACTTTTTTTTGATGGATGGCAATGAAGAGAGGTAGTTTTATTATAATCAATTTTAAGTAAAGTAACTGATAAATTGTTAGCATTTCTATAGACCACATACTCATAACCCCATGGTTTGGAAACTATTTTATTATCATAAAAACTACTTTTTTTTTTTGTTTTAAATAATTTTGTTTTCATAATTATGATATTTAATTTTTTTTATAAAAAGTTTTTATATTTTCAGCGATATAATTAATATGTTTTTTATTCAAATATTGATGAATTGGCAATGTTATTAATTTTTTTGCTTGTTCATTTGAATTTACAAAATTTTTTTGTTTTAATTTTAAACTTTTTGATGCTTTTTGTTTATTCAAAGGAACTGGATAATGAATTTTAGCTTCAATATTATTTTTATTTAAAAATTCTATTAATTTATCTCTTTTTTTAACTAAACACATATACAAAGCAAATGTCTCTTTATATCCCTTAGGTCTTCTTGGTATAATCACGTATGGAGATAAATTAGATAACAAATAATCCATTTGTTTTGCATTTTTATTTCTTTTTTTTATAACGTTATCAATTTTTCTTAATCCTTCTAACGCTACAACTGCCTGCAATGGTTGAAGTCTAATATTTGCACCCCAAAAATCTATATGATCTCTATCTTTCATGCCATGATTTCTAAACTTTTTTGCCCAATCAAAAATTTTTTTATCATTAGTTACTACCATACCACCATCACCCATTACATTTAATGATTTTAATGGGTGCATACTAAAAGCATTTATTTTACCAAATGTGCCTGGGGATTTTCCTTTAATTTTTGCTCCAATACCCATGCATGCATCTTCAACAATATTAATTTTATATTTATTAGCTAATTTTAAAATAGAAAACATGTCAGGAGAAGCACCTCCCCAATGAACTGGGATTATAACTTTAGTTTTTTTGTTAATTCTTTTTTCTATTTCATTTAAATTTATTTGATACCTATCATCACAATCAACTAGTATAGGTTTTGCACCAGAGGCTACAATAGCTCCAACAGTTGCATAAAAAGTATTTGATACAGTAATTACCTCATCTCCCTTTTTTACACCTAAAGATTTTAAAGATAAAAATAATGCATCTGTTCCATTGTTGGTAGATATACAGTATTTTGCACCTATATATCTCGCAAATTTCTTTTCAAATTCCTCTACTTTATATCCTATGGTAAATTCAGTAGATTGGATTAATTTTTTCCACTCTGAGAATATTTTTTTAGGATGTTTAAATTCGTTAGGTAAATAGTTATATTTAACTTTCATTTCGATAAAAATTATTTACACAATTACAAATGTATTTCAATTCTCTTTTCTTTAAGTATTGATGAATAGGAAAGGCTAAAACTTTTTTACATATCTCTTCAGCAATAGGTAAACTATTTTTTTTATAACCAAGAAATCTAGATGCTTTATGAAGATGTAATGGTTTACCATAATAAATAAAAGTCTGTATACCTTTAGATTTTAAGTACAGTTGTAATTTTCCCCTTTTTTCACATAAGGCAAGAAACATTACATATGCATTACTAGTATTAGATATATTTTTTGGAAAATTTATTTTATTTGTAAAAATATTTGATTTGTAAAATTCAGCATTAGAATTTCTTATTGAAATCATTTTCTTCAATTTTTTTAATCTCATTGAAAGTACTTCGGCGTTTAATGAATCTAATCTAGAGTTTACCCCAAATATTCTTACATCATCCCTTCCTCTTAAACCATGATTTCTATAAAGTTTAATATAATTGTAATATTTCTTTGAATTTGTTATCAAAAACCCCCCATCACCTAATGCATTTAGGTTTTTAAGTGGATGTGTAGAGAAACAAGAAATATGACCAAAAGTTCCAGCATGTTCATTTTTTATCGACGCACCCATAGCCTGTGCTGCGTCCTCAATAAGTATTAATTTATTCCTACGAGCAATTTTCTTTATTTTTTCCATATCGCAAATATTTCCACCCCAGTGAACTGGGATGATTGCTTTTGTTTTTTTTGTAATTTTTTTTTCAATTAAATTTGGATTAATATTTAAAGTATTTTTTTCTATATCAACAAATACCGGTCTTGCTCCAATATGAATAATTGCTCCAACCGTAGCAATAAATGAAATAGGTGACGTAATTACCTCATCTCCTTTTTTAATCCCTGCAGCTAGTAAAGACATCATTAAAGCATCTGTACCAGAATTTAATCCCAAACAATAATTTGATTTAACATATTTACAAATCTGATTTTCAAATTTATTAAGTTCATCAGTTAAAACAAAACTCCCTTTCTTTAAAACAGAATTAATGACTTTATTAAGTTCTTTTTTTTCATTTTGATATTTCTTTTTTAAGTCTATTAAATCTATTTTCATAACAAATATTTTTTCTTTTTTTCAATCCAATTTTCTAAATTTGTTATTTTCTTTTTATCTATAAATCTATAAATTTTTTTATTATCAAATTGTCTCAATCCTAGATGAGGCATAGGACCTTTTCTTGGAATTTTAATAATTCTTGAGTTATTTGAATAATTTTTAATCACTTTTTTTGCTATACTTTTAAATGTAATTGTCTTACCACTCACAATGTTTATTTCACCAACATACTTTTTTAAAATTATTTTTCTAATAATATGTACAACATTATCAATGTGAATATGGTCTCGTCTTTCCTCACCATTACCAAAAATTTTTATTTTTCTATTTTTCTGCGCACTTCTTATGAAATAATTTGGTCCATAGCCATTATGTGGATCATTTTCCCCATATATCAAAGTAGGTCTCACAATGCATAAGTTCTTTTTAAAAAAAAATTTCAAAATTTTTTCTCTATATAGATGCATTAATCCATGAAGTGAATTTGGATTTTTTGATGAGTTTTCATTTATTTTATTTTTTGTATCCTCATATACAGCATCGGAGCTAATATATATTAAATGATTAATTTTTTTTTCTCTTAAAATTTCACAAAAATTATTTAATATTTTCAAATTATACTCAAACATTTTGAAATTTTTTACAGGTGCTCTTGCAGCAATTAAAATTAAAACGTCAAATTTTTTTGAAATAGAAATTAACCTTTTTTTAAATTTTACATTACTTAGATCTAGATGCTTTTTTCTATATTGTACTGTTAAAAATTTTTTTTCGTTTATGAAAAGATCTTTTAAAGAATTACTAATGAAACCTCCACCTAAAATAGCAATATTCTTTTTATTTTTCATAGATATTCCCACCCATCTTAAAATAATTAATTCTTTTGGTTAAATTCGGTCTTAAAATTCCATAAGGATCTATAACACTTTTTATTTGTGAATTATTAAAATTAAGTATTTTAAATTCTTTCCATGGTGTAGCAATAATTATTACATCTGATTTACTGATTGTTTTTGATAAATTATTGTATTGTTTAATATTATTAAATTTTAATTTATTTTTTATTTTTGGATCATAAACATTAAAAAATTGATTTTTTAATTTTTTAATTAAAGCAATTGATGGAGAATTTTTTAAGCTATTGATATTTTCTTTGTAAGTAAGTCCCAATAAACCGATTTTTGTATTTTTACTTAATTTTAATTTTTCTAAAATATTTAAAATCCAATTCTTTTTATGATTTGAGTATTTCCTTAAAATTTTTAAAATTGAGTTTGGAAATTGTAATCTATATTTATTAGTAATTTCATTTAAATTTACTAAGTCTCTTTGTAAATTTCCACTAAGAATTCCTAAACCTGGTCTTAGATAAGCATGCTTACCAATTCTTTTATCTAATTGTAGAGAACGTTTAATTTCATCCCAATCCCCATCAATTTTTTCACATATTTCAGAGAGCACATTTGTCATCGTGATAGAGGATATTAACATCAGATTTATACTGATTTTTGTTAGTTCAGCAGACTCATAGCTTGTGTTAATTATATTCTTTGTAAATTTTGATAAAAAATTTTTAAGAGCTTTGCCGATTTTTTTTTTATTTGATCCAATTATTATTCTTTCGGGTGATAAAGCTTTATCTAACGCACTACCCATAATTAAGGTTTCCACCATACAATGTAGTTTGCCTTTAGGCCAATCAATCTTCCTAGTAAAGCCAGGTTTTACTTGGCTTAATATAACTAATTCTGAACTTTTATTTAAATTTTTTAAAATAGATTTTAGTTTTTTATTAATAAAATTAAAATTACTTTTATTATTTTTGTCAGTAGGAACGTCATAAGAAAAAAAAATAATTTTACACTTACGCAAATTTCTTATTTTACTTGTAAATTGTAAATTTTTTTCATTCTTTTTTAATTCTTTTATAATATTTGGCTCATAAAATGGTACTTTGTATTGCTTTAAACCTTTAATTAATTCTTCGTCATCAGAATAACCAATTACTTTATTACCTTTTTTTGCAGCTGCTATCGCATAA
>MDSV01109456.1_pt1 | contig 10044 bp, 6 predicted proteins | sample 810851 | NCBI WGS metagenome assembly MDSV01 (sample SAMN05326640, study PRJNA326480) | marine metagenome | isolation source: seawater | place: Atlantic Ocean: North East | collected 2012
TAATATATTAATAATGGATAAGAGATATGATGAAATAAATTATTATATTTATGATAAAATAGAAAAATATAACAGTAAATTTGCTGAATTTAAAAAAACATTAGATTCTCAAGATAAAATAGTTAAAAAAAAATGTGCTAAATCTGTAAAACAAAATCTGAAAAAAGATCCAAAAAAATATGCTCAAAAAATAGTAGATTTAACCAATAAAAACGAAGATACTACAGAAGAATCTGAAAGTGAAACAAATAATCAAAATAAAATGTTAGGTGGAGATATAGGTGAAAATGGAGATGTAGAAAATTATGATGATAATGTAGATGATTATGATGATAGTGTAAAAATAACTGAAATAATTACAGAAGAAGAAAATATAGTAAACAACTCTTATAATACTTTAGTAATGGGTATAGCTATAGCATTTTGTTTATATTTATTGGCATTTATAATTTTAGGTTATATAGATCAAGATTATTATGATATGCTAATATTTAAACCAATAACATTTTTCCTTCAATCTATAAAAAAAAAACCAGATGATGATTAATTTTTAATTTTTAATTTTTAATTCTTAATTAAATAATACAAATTTCTATAGTAAAATGGTTCAACATAAATTTTTATTTCATCTGTAAATTGTTCATTCATAATCATATAATGACCCTTTGTTTCAATATTTTTCTTATAAAATAATATTTTTTTTTCTATATGTAACGAAAATACATATAAATCTAATTCTGTTATCCAATGTTTATAAGAAACTATAACATCCTTCAAATCATTTATATTTGTAATATTTGAATATAAGTGAGTATTATTTTGACTTATATAATAATTCTTAATATCGTGTATATCATATTTTCCATTTCTAATTTCATCAATAATATTTGATGCTATAATAGATCTAATATTATCAACATAATTTAAAGTTTTATGTTTATCCAAATATTTTCTACTTAAATTATAATATATACAATTACTATAACTAATAATATTCATTTTTGTTAATGATTTAAAAGTATAATATGACAAATCTAATTCATCTATATATTTTTCTATCGTGCAAAAATTTTCACTAGTTGAATTATCCGTTTTTATATTTAAATCTGTTTGATTATAATCTGAACCTATTGAATAATGATGATTATCAGTCATTATTTTATTATATAAATTATATATTATATGCTTATTTTTAGGATCAATATCATCTAATAATATATATTTATCTTCATCAAGTGAAGTTTCCAATTTATTTTTAATTCCATTTAATAATGTTACTTTTTTATAATTATTAAAAACTAATTCATTTACTAAAAATACTAAAAACAAATCATAATAATATTCGGTGATAATATATTTACATTTTTTTTCTTGATCTTCTGATTCTTCTAGAATACAATTTTCATTGCATTCTTGATCAGTATTTAAAGTATGACACATTCTAAAATTATTTATAATATTATATGTTGGTTTTTGATCTTTTAAATACATATGTTCTTGAAATGAAAACAATTCTCTTATTAATTTATTTAAATATCTTTTTAAAGTATTTTTTTTGTCTTCTATATCATTTTCTTCATTAATTATTTTTTCTAATTCTATTTTTGAACTATATAGTATATCAGAAATAGAATTTGTAAATTGTTGATAATATAAATTAGTATATTCAAATTTATTATATATAATTTTTTTTTCATTACTATCATCAATATTATTAATATACGATATATCAGACAATATTTCATCTGAATCTAATTTATCTATTGCAGTAATATCTGTTTTTATAATTGGTACATAATCACCTATATGTAAACCAATACCAATAATATGTTTACCATTTGTAATATATTTTTTATTTATATTAAATTTCTCATTTTTACATTTTTCAACCAATTTACTTATTAATATTTTGGTATCTTCAAAATTATGAATAAAACCCTTATCTAATTCAGATTCTGTCTTATAAATAAACTTATAATCTTTTTCAATAATATTATAATTAATATTATGTTTAATATAGTTAATTGGTATAAATAAGAACTTATCATCAATCTCAAAAATAACACCTAATTTTATATAATCTTCATTAATAACAATATATTTAATATGTTCTTTCATAAGAAATAATTCATATGTATCTAAAACAATATTATCAGAATAATCAATATTATGATATATTGAATTTATTAATAAATTATTATAATAAGTATCATTATATTTTAATAAACATTTATCAAAAATATTATGTAAATTTGTTATTGAATCACGATCCTTATTTTTTATATCAAATAACATTTTATAATTAAAATTATTTCCTTCTTGCAATGGAATAACTAATGGTTGATATATTGTTTCGTAATTAAATATAAAACAAGTTTTTCTATCCTTAAAATTATATAAATCAACATTTGTCATAAGCGGACATTTAATATTACTAGTTAGTTCATGTGTAAATTTTAATTCAATTATAATTATATTTATATTGAAAATAATAGAACATAAATTCCATATAAAATTCATATCCATATTTAAAAATGTATCTTCAATATATTTAATTATTCCTTGTCTTATATTTTGATATTCAGTATTTTTAGTAGCTTCTGTTATATTTTCAGCTTTTAATTTTTCATCAAGTAATCTTATTTTTTTAGTTAAAAATTTTAGTTTATCATTTTTATAAAAAATATTATTGTTTAATTTTCTTAATTGTGAATTATTTATAATTTTTTCATTTTGTATAATCTTAGTTAAACTTTTTTTTATATTATCTGGAGTAATATTTTTAAAATTAAAGTATGTTTTAATCTCATCACTTAAACCAATATTAGAAAGTTCCATAGTTATAATTTTAAAAATACAATTCAAAAATTTATTTATTTTATTCGAAAATAATATTTCAAATCTATATATTTGTCCCGATTTTACCAATTGTTTAGGTTTAAAATAATCACTATAATTTTCAATAGATAAAAACTTACACATTTTACTATATATACTTTCTGGTAATATTGCCAATTTAAATGGCCTTAATCTAAAATTATCTGGATTAGATAAATCTTCTTTTTTACTACTAACTGGTTTGTTTACACCTTTTGTAAATCCTTCTCCATCGCCTTGTGGTCCGGATTTATCCCAAGAATAACAACATATTATATCATCATATACATAAGGATGCCAATCATCACCTCGATCAGCAGCAATACTTTTAGATGGTAAATATATATAGTAAAAATCGCCAAATATATATTTATCAAAATAGAAATTATATGGTCTATATAAATGAATAGATCTATAATTTTTTAAATCATTAGAAAATGCTAATCTATATTGTTTATTATATTTTGGCATTTTATATCTTTTTTCTATAGATTTATCATCAAATATATAATCTCTTATATATTTTTCTTCACTAATTTTATGTATTAAATTATGTTGAAAATTCATGTTGAAATAAAATTCGGTTTCATTACTTTCTAAATATTCTTCATAAGATAATCTTTTATTAAATTTTGAAGAATATATTTCAAAATGACAATTTTCATTTTTAATATCTTCATAATTTGGTTCTAGTATTGTATCATTTTCATCACCATAATTAAAACTATCCTCACTAAATAATAATACAAGTTTATTTACATAACCATTTTCATATTTAATATCAAATCTATAATCACGACCCATGTGCATAATCAAAATATTATCATTTAAATAATATATATCATCCTCGTTATTTTTATCTTTTATTTCAATAGATGATTTATTATTATCAATAATACATTTTTTATTATTATGAACATCATCATACATATCTGTAAAGGATCTCAGTGATTCTGTTTTATTTTTAATTTTAATTTTATTATTTTCTTCTTTACTTAAAATTTTTCTAAATACTGTTTTATCTATCATAGAAGGTCTACTGTGTTTTACACATGATTTTGTACAATTTTCATTAAAATTTTTAAAATAATTGGCCCAAATAGGTTTATCTACATTATTATATTTTAACTTATAAGATTTCTCATCTTTATATATTTCATCTTCATCTAGATTAATATTTTTACCCTCATTAAGTAATTCTTCTTTTATTTTTAACTCATCTTCATTTATATTTGGATCATTTTTATTTTTTTCTAGTTCTATTTTTTCTTCTATTTCTTGTTCTAATTCTGCATCACTTTCATCTTCATCTTCATCTTCACTTTCTTCATCATCTGATTCAGATGCTGAAAAATCGCCCGAAAATTTATCTATAGTTTCGGTTTTAAATTCAGTATTATTATAAAGTGTATTTAAAATAATAAATAAATAATATTCATTAGTACTATTGTTATTTGATATTAATGAATTATGATTGTTAAAAATATTATTATACATATTATAAATATTACCTCCTTTATTATGATAAATATTACTAAAAACTGGTATTTCTAATCGAGTTTCTAAATCTAATTTAAATAATGACTCATAATGATCTGTATAATTTATAAAATTTTGAAATGTATTATATAAATTTTCTAATTCTATAAAAGAACTAATATTTTTTACATTCATATAAAATATTCCATTATCAATACTAATTTTTAAATTAGTTTTTTCATTTACTTTATCTAAAATATATTTACAATTTTCCATATTAGTTTTATTAAGAATTTCTTCTATAATATTAAAATCTCCCTCAGTTCTACTTGAATATCCACTTTCAAATTTTCCATATTTTAAAAAATTTTCATATCTTTCTTTGCTTTTTGTTCCACTATTTAAATTACATCCTAATCTAACTACATTGTGTTTATCAAAAGTTGATACATATTTAAAATATTTTTCTATATAATTATAAGAATCATAGTAATAAGATTTCTTATAAAACAATGTTATATTTTCAATCTTGAATAATATTTTTTCTATATCAGATAAAGTTAATGGTGTTTTTCTTTTTTTAAAAAATAATTTATCCTCTTCTAAAATTATATTATTTACTATTGCTAATGACTCCTTATAAATTAATTGTAATGAAGATATATCAATATCAAATAATGTATGAAATAAAAGTATAAAACTAAGAAACTTATGACTTATCCAATTTGGTGTATCTCTATTATCAAGATCAATATAATTTAAAATTAAATTAAAATCTGAAGATGAATAATCAGTATTATTATTTATTAATATAGTATTAGAATTATTATAGTAATAAAATAAACTTTCAGTTATTACGGATCGCTCACCTATTTGTAATCCTAATATACTTAATATATTATTAATATTAAATATTATTGCATCCATATTTTTTGTAATAGAAACATCAAACTTTATATAAAAACTATTATTTTCATAAAAATATACATCTATTAAATGATCTGTATTATTATTTTCTAATGTTTTATAAAAAATTTTAAATAAAACATAATTTTTTCCACCTTTTCCTTCTTTATTTTTTTCAGCATAGTCTATTATTTTTTCTAATTTTTCTTGTTTAATATATGGAAGTTTATTTGATTTTTTAAATAATTTATATTTCTTTGTCTTATCTTTTGAAATCATACTGAACGGGCAATTTTCATTCAAAGTCTTATTAAATATATTAGTTAAATCATTTTTTTCAACATGTTTAATTTCTAAACTTAAATAAATAATATTTGCTAATAATTTATTTTTAAAATTTTCTATATTAGAATTTACAGTATTTATTTTTTCTCTGTTTTTAAAATCAACATTATATATATGTTCTAAATTTTCTTGAGTACTAATATTTTTTATATATTTTGGTAATGAAATATTATTTAATCTTTTAAATACATCATTATCTACTAATTTAAATGTAAAAGTTCTAATTATATTTTTAACACAAACATCATCCTTATCAATGTAATAATTATTATAATTATTAATAGGTTTATTTAATTCATTTTCAATTATTCCATTATATTCTATCAAAGATTCCATATAATTTTCAGATATATAGTAGATAAAATCATTTTTTCTATTATAATAACCAACTACTAAATTATTCTTATCATTTTCACCAACTATTTCATTTATATTAATATTTTCTACTTCAATGATTTCATCTAATTCATCAATTTTATTATATTTTTTATTTATATGTGATAATTTACTTACAAGTTCAACTTTATCACAGTTTAATTTATTTCCAAAAATATTTAAATATAAGTATTCTTTAATTTTAAATGATTCATTATAATAATTCCAATCTGCTATTAAATAACCAGCTATTTGTTCAAAATCTATTTTGTTATATTTACTTATATATTTTATCATACTTATTTTAATTTTATTTAGTACATCTGTTACAATATCATCGTCATAAATATACATATTTACACAAATATGATCCGAAGAATTTTGTGATTTATCAAAATTTTCTTCAGAACAAAAAACAAGTGTTTTTTTTTCTTGTTCCAAAAAAATTTCATATATTGGAGTATTCATAAATAGTTATATATATATATATTAATTATGTTTTATTTTTAACATTATTTATTATTTATTATTTATTTTATAAAATTGAAATAATTTAAAATATTTAAAAAAAACTTCTTAAAAATATAAAATGTCAAATACAGATAAATGGTTAAAAAAATATGATAAAGTTTGGAATGAAATAAATAAAAAACCAATTTATCTTACTTATTATGATTCATTAAAAAATTATGATCATTGTATTAAAGCATTTATTGAATATGGTAATAAAATTAAAAATTTTTTGAAAATATATAATTGGAAGGTTGAAATTGTAGATGTTGAAAATATTAAAAATTGTTTATATATTCTTTTAGCATGTATTGTATCATTCAGTCACCATAAATATAAAAAAAATTCTAATACAGTATATAAGGATTCACGAGACTTGTTTGAAAAAAAAAATAATGATTATGGTGATGCTTTTATGGATTATACAACTATTGGAATTTTAGTTCGTCTAGGTGATAAAGTAAAAAGAACAGAAAATTTATATCAAAAAAATGAAGCTAATTTTGAATCTATTGATGATAGTTTATTTGATTCATTTAACTATATTATTTTAGCTTTAATGTTAATTCAATCATCATAAACTTTTTACACCTTTTAACATTTAAAACGCCGACTTAGTTGTAATAAATTAATTTATTAAAAAATAAAATTGATTTTAATAATTTATTAATTATCACAACTTTAATTATGAATAATTGTATACCTACTTTTGGTAGTAAAAATATTAAATTTAGAAGTATTAGTGAAGCCAAATGGTCATATATATTTGATATATTAAATTTTGACTGGTCATATGAACCTTTTGAACTACATGGATATATACCGGATTTTATTATTTCTACAAAAACAGGTTTAAATAATATTTTAGTTGAAGTAAAAGGAGGAGAGCATTCAATAGAAAATTTACCAGATTATTTAGATAAAATATTGAATAGTGGATGGAAAGGTGATATTATTATATTGCCTTGTGAGCCATTAGATAATGGATTACTTGGAATATTTTATAATAAAAATGATAAAAAAATAAAACCATTAAATTTAGGTGAGAAATATATGCAAAATGGTTTATTTGGATTTGATATTTCAATATTTGAAAATAAATTTAATGGTATAAAATCATTAGTCAAAAATCAAACTCAATGGAAAAAAAAACAAGATTTTTCAGATCAAATAAAATCGGCATGTTTATATTGTGGAGTATTTAATCAACCATATATTAAATTAACCGCTTATTCAAGTCAAAATTCAAATAATAATAAAAGAGTTTATTTATATTATAACAATATAATTAAAATGGGATTTATAAAACTAACTAATACTATAATGGAAGGAAGTGCTTTTATAAATAATAATACATCATTATTACCATTTGAAACTTTTAAAGAAATGAATGAAATATTTTATAATTTTATTGGAGATATTAAAAATTATAATGAATTTAAAATTACAATAGAACATCCAGATAATGCTTATACAGTTATTACAGATAAAGAAATATTATTATTTTCAAATATTAGATGTAATCATAACAAAGCGGATGATTATGAAATTAGAAAAGAAATAAATAATCAATATATAAAAAATTTTCAATTAAAAAATGAAGAATATACCTTTTCAAATAAATTATATAGTGAAATTTCTAAAAAAATATTATTATATTTATTAATGGAACCTATTGAATTTAACTTAGAACTTATAAACTATAATGGTTCTCTTTTAGATTTAGCGTCCTTAGACGAATTACCTTTCCCCAATATATCGGAGTTTATAAAAAAAACGGCGTTTTAAATGTTAAAAGGTGTAAAAAAGTTTTATCAAAATAAATAAATAAATACTAAAAAAAATATAATAATAAATAGTTTAAATAAATTTATTTTTTTTATTTTTAAAAATTTAAGAACTTTCAGTAATAAATCCATTCTTCTCACATTCTGCAAAATTTAGGAATAATTCTCGTTTAAGAATAGCATCAATATCTTTCTTTTTCATTGTTGTATTTTCACTATATAGATTTCTTACAATCTTCATAATTTCAGTAGTATTCTTAACTTCATCCTTAAGATCTTCAAATTTTCCCCAGAATGATGTTGAAACTTGATGAATTAGTACTGTTGAATTTGGAGACATAAAACGCTTTGCACCAGCTAAAAACATAAATGTTGCTGCACTAGCAATATTTCCATCAATATAAGTATGAATTGGAACCGCATTTTTTCTAATAAAATCATAAATAGATAGTCCCATAAATGCATCTCCACCGGGTGAATAGATATGTAGATCAATATGTGGTTCAAAACCATATTTACTTGCTTGAAGTTGAAGTTCATATGTTAGTGTTTGAATTTCCTTAATTAGAGATAGAATTGTTTCTTTATAAATATCTTCATAGAAATAAATTTTATTTCCCATCTTGTTGATATCTAGTTTTCCTCCTCCAAGTTGACCTAGAATATCAATAGGACTTTCACCCTCTTCTTCTTCTTTAGAGTTAGCCATGATTTTACGCTTCTTATTGCTTCTGAATTCCATTTTATGACAAAAAAAATATACAAAAATCAATTTTAAAACAAATTGATATTTTATTTATTTTGATAAAACTTTTTTTTAAAAGTTTATTTTACTATATTTTTTATTTATTCTATTTATTCTATTATTTATTATATTTATTTTGATAAAACTTTTTTAAAAATTTATTTTTTTTACATCATCATATCATTATTTTGTTCATTTTGAATCATTGCTTCAGTTTCAGAATCATCATTTTTTTTGATTGTTTTACACATCGTATGAGCATTTACCCATTTTTTCATTTCGTCCATATTATCATCACACCAATCTTTGGTTTTATTCACAAAATCATCTATTTCATGATTTTCACCACCTAATTGGATCATATTACAATTTGACATATTTAATAATACTAATAATAAAACAATATTAAATAACACTAATGTAAATATATTATTCATTATATATATATATATATATATATATTATAAAAAAATAGAAAAATTTATTGAAAAAATGTAATATTAAATATTTTAAAAATATTACAAGGTCTGCATTTTTTTTTCTTTATATTTTTATCTAACAAATATTTATATTTATCATTAAAATTATTATCATCATATTCATTTATTTCATTCATTAAAAAGTAATAATATAAAAAAAAACAAAATTAAACTAATTTAATCTACATTTGATAAAACACAACTATATACTCGACCTTTTTGTTGCATACTTAATATTATTTCCTCATCTATTTCTTTTTCTTTTTTATTTACTGTATCTTCTTGTTTATTTGATATTTCTGCTGATTGTTGTTGAGATACGGCATCAATCGGAGCAATTGGTTGTTTATCATCAGCAGTCATACCAGATTGTTCATTATCAGCAGCCATAACTGGTTGTTCATTATCAGCAGCCATAACTGGTTGTTCATTATCAGCAGCCATAACTAGTTGTTCATTATCAGCAGCCATAACTGGTTGTTCATTATCAGCAGCCATAACTAGTTGTTCATTATTAGCATCCATAACTAGTTGTTCATCA
>MDSV01112886.1_pt1 | contig 10044 bp, 8 predicted proteins | sample 810851 | NCBI WGS metagenome assembly MDSV01 (sample SAMN05326640, study PRJNA326480) | marine metagenome | isolation source: seawater | place: Atlantic Ocean: North East | collected 2012
ATAGTTGTTGCTTTTTTTAAAAGTTTTGATTTTGAATACTTAATAAAAGATTCCTCAACAACAAATCCAGCGGCAATTGGAGCAGTTATTGCTGAACTTATGCCTGCGGCAAAAATACCAATGGAAACTAAAACTTGAGAACTTTCTCCATATAAGTTTTTTAATGAATCCCCCAAATCATTTATTGAAGATATTTGATTAATATTAGCACCAGATGCAGCAACAACAATAGCAGATGATATAATACCCCCCATGCAAACAGAAATAATAGTATCTCGCCTTAAATATGAAATTTGGAGTTTATCTAAATCTTTTTTTACTAAAGCAGCATGCAAAAACAAATTATATGGAACAATTGTAGTCCCAAGAAGAGCAACAATAGTCCCCCATTTTTCAGGACTCCATTTTGGAATTAAGAATCCTTTTATTAATTCCAGAATATTTGGACTTGTCAAAAAGGCAGCAAATAAAAATGATATACTCATTAACAAAACTGCAATTAATAATATATTTTTTAGTAGTCTATTGTTTTCTTTCCAGATCAAAGAAATAATTATTAGTGCAATAAAAATATATGTGTAAAACTTTATTGATTCTGAAATATTAAAAGACGATAAATCAATAAGGTTTTTTAAACCAATATATGCACCTGATATATTCCCTGCCTCAAAAGCACTATTTCCTATAAAAATTGTAATTAAAATCCATCCAACAAAAAAAAATTTAAAAATAGAATTACTTAATTTATTGTTAAATAATTCGACCAAACCTTGTTTTGATTTAAAACTAATATTAGCAACGGTATTTTGAAAAAAAATTGTTATTAAACAGGATAGAAGAATTGCCCACAACAATTCATATCCAAAATCTACTCCAGCTGTTGCACAAACTGTTAAACTACCTGGACCAATAAAAGCAGCAGTAATAATAATTGCTGGACCAGGTCTAAATAAAAAGCTTTTCATTTAAAACGGTGTGTCTTCATCTGAAATATTATCATATGATTCACCAAACGCTTCATTTGCATTTGGTATATTTTTATCTGAAAATGAATTGTTTTCAGAATTAATTTTTGATTGGTACTCAGAGGAAGAATCAAACTCTGAAAGATTTTCAAATTTACCGAGGTGGGCTTGAAACTTAAGTCTAATATTATCTAAACCACCGTTTCTATGTTTTGAAACAATAAACTCAGCTTGGCCATCAGATGGGCTTCGTTCTTCATCGTCCCATTCGTCAATTCCATAATATTCTGGACGATATATAAATGAAACTATATCTGCATCCTGCTCAATAGCTCCTGACTCTCTCAAGTCTGAAAGCTGAGGTCTTTTTGTTCCTCCTCTGGTCTCAACTGCTCTTGATAGTTGAGATAATGCAATTACAGGGGTATCCAATTCTTTAGCAAGAGCTTTTAAATTTCTTGATATGGTTGATATTTCTTGTTCTCTGTTACCTGATTTATTATTAGTTGCAGCAGTCATTAATTGAAGATAATCAATAACAATTAGTTTAATTCCATGAAGTCTAGAAAGCCTTCTAGCTTTGGCCCGAAGCTCAAATATTGATAAAGATGGAGAATCATCTATATACAAGGGTGCTTTTTCTAGGTCACTGACCTTAACATTTAACTGTTGCCATTCGTGTTGAGCTAATTTTCCAGTTCTGAGTTTTTCAGATGAAAGACCAGTTTCAGCAGAGATTAGTCTTGTGATAAGCTGAACTGATGACATTTCTAAAGAAAAAAATGCCACTGGTAATTGTCTACCAACAGCAATATTTCTTGCCATTGACAATGTTAATGCTGTTTTCCCCATTCCTGGTCTTGCAGCAATAATTATTAAATCACTAGGTTGCCAACCAGATGTCAATTTATCAAGCTCTTCAAAACCACTACTAATACCACTTAACCCTTCTTGATTACCAATATCTTCAATTTTCTTTTTAGCTTGAATAACGAGGTTTTGGGCAGAAGTAGCGGATCTTTTAATGTTTCCTTGAGTTACATCATAAAGTTTGGACTCAGCTTCATCAAGAAGTTCTAAAACATCAGTAGAATCCTTATATGATTTTTCAATTATTTCACTCGAAATTTTAATTAAGCTTCTTTGAATATATTTTTGTAAAATAATTCTTGCATGAAATTCTATATGAGCAGAACTAGCAACTTTTTGAGTTAATTGAACTAAATAAAAGTCTCCTCCAACAGCCTCAAGTCTTCCTGCCTTTTTTAAAGCAGATGAGACAGTTAATAAATCAATTGGATTGGTTGATTCAAATAACAATAAAATTTCTTCAAAAATATATTGATGAGCAGTTTTATAAAAAGACTCAGGCTGTAATATGTCAATTACCTCGTCAACTCCTTTTTTATCAATAAGCATTGCACCCAAAACAGCTTCCTCAAGATCTAAAGCTTGAGGAGGTAACTTGCCCTGTTGAAGATTCACAACTGTAGAATCTTGTTTAATTGTTTTGAAAAAAGGTTTTTTATCTTCCATAAATCAAATGTAAGTTTCAAAAACCGAAAGAATGATATTTTTTTAAATCAAATTTAAACAGTTAGTAAGTTAATAACTTGCAAAAGTTGTTGATAATTAAAAATTATTTCTTTTCATCAAAAAAAACACCCATTTTTAAAAACTTATTTCTTCGAGCATCAATTCTCATTTTTGATTCCATTTTATTTAATTTTTGAAAAGAATTAAGAATTTCTTTTTTTACTGAATTGAAAGTTTTTTCGCGATCATAATGAGCTCCGCCCAAAGGTTCTTTTATAATTTTATCGATAAGCTTTGCCTTTAACATATCATGAGGGGTCAATTTAAGTACATCAGCAGCAGTTTCTTTATAATCCCAACTTCTCCATAAAATTGAAGAACATGACTCTGGGGAGATAACAGAATACCAGGTGTTTTCAAGCATAAAAACTTTATCTCCTACACCAATACCTAGAGCACCTCCAGAAGCTCCCTCACCAATAATAATTACAATTACAGGGACTTTGAGAGACATCATGCTAATTATATTTTTTGCAATAGCTTCTCCTTGACCCCTTTCTTCAGCTTCAAGACCTGGAAAAGCTCCAGGAGTGTCAACTAGGGATACAATAGGAATGTTAAACTTTTCTGCAGAGTGCATTAGTCTTAATGCTTTTCTATAACCTTCAGGATTAGCCATGCCAAAATTTCTATACTGTCTAGTTTTAGTGTTATAGCCTTTTTGAGTACCAATAAACATAAAAGATTGGTCATCAATTTTACCCAAACCTCCAATCATAGCTTTATCATCTCCAATATTTCTATCACCATGAATTTCAAGAAATGAATCATTTGTCAAAGCTTGGATATAATCTAGTGTATAGGGCCTGGAAGGATGTCTTGACAGTTGAACTCTTTGCCATGCTGTTAAATTTGAATAAATTTTTTCTTTGGTTAAATGCAACTTAGTTTCTAAAAGTTCACATGTATCACTAACATCAACTGCACTTTCGCTCCCAATATCCTTACATTTTTTTATTTGTTGATGTAGATCTTTTATCGGCTCTTCAAAGTCTAAATATTCCATATTTATAAAAAAAGATATTACAAATGTAATTTGTTTTCATTTAATTTTTCTATTCTAATCTTACGTTTATCAAAACTATCTAAAAAAATTGCAATTAAAATTACAATTAAACCAATATAAAAATCAAAACTCATTAATTCACTTTCACCAAAAAATAATAGTGATAAACAAATAGCGTAAACTGGTTCTAAATTTATTATAATCATAAAAGAAAAAGGGGATAGATTTCTCATAACTTTAACAGATCCCACATGAGCATAGGCAGTGCAAATAGATCCTAAAATTATTAATAAAATAAAATCTTTGTTGCTAAAATCAAATATTGTATAAAAATAATCTAAATTAAATAGCATATAAATTGAAATAGCAAACCAACCAAAAAATAGTTCATAAAAAGTAATTGTAATAGGGGATAACTTTTCTTTAACCAGATTACTATTTAACAAAGTAAAAAAAACACTCAAAAGAGTAGCTAAAAATGCTATTGACATACCAATTAATTGATCGAACTCCGCACTAAAAATAATTATCAACCCAACAAATGTTAGTGATCCAAAAATAAGCTCCTTAAAAGATAGCTTTCTTTTAAAAACAATTGGCTCAATAATTGAGGTAATGAATGCTCCCGAAGCCATTATTGATAGAGTAAGCGAAACACCTGAAATTTTTATTGCATAAAAAAAAGCGACCCAATGAGTTGAAATTAATATGCCTGCAATTAATAGTTTCATAAAATATTTTTTTGGAATTAAAAAATATTTTCTTTTTTTAAAAAACAAATATATTCCAACCAAAAAAAAAGCAATGAACATTCTATGCCAAACTATTTGAATTGATTCTAAATTTATTAGAGCCCCCAAAATAGAGGTAAAACCCCAAAGAAAAACTAAAAAATGGAAATGAATTAAATCTTTAGTTTTATCGTTTTGCATAATTAAGTAATAAAGTGGCTAGGATTCCAAAAAATATTAATGGCAACCAAGCTCCTAAAAAAGGAGAGAAGTTTGATTTTGTAACTAAAACTCCAAAAACTTTATCAAAAAAAATAAATAAAAATCCTAAAGTAATTCCAATTGCTAAATTAACTCCCATACCACCTCTTCTTTTAAAAGAAGACATTGAAACAGCTATTATAGTTAAAATAAAAGAAGCTAGAGGCAAAGTGTATCTTTTATACCTTACCAATAAGTGAGAATTAATCATTAAAGAACCACTTCTTCTCTCAAGTTCAACAAATTTATTCAAATCAAACATTGTTAATGTCTCCGCTTTATAATTAACCGGTGAGAGATCCTCAATTTTAAAATCAAGCACTGTATCTTTAACTTGTTTTTTTTCAAATGTTTGAGAATCTCCGACAATAGTTCTCTTTGTGTATGCTGTTAATCTGTAAATTGAGTCTTTTTCGATCCACCTTAAACTTTCAGCAGTAATTTTTGAATTTAATTCTTGGCCCACAAACTTTTCAAGTGTAAAATTATTAGCTCTTTTCCTAATTGGGTTATAACTACTTACATATATATATTCATCAGGATTGATTTGCTTGAATAGGTAAGTAATATTTCTTTCATTTTTCTTTTTAATATATTTAAATAAGAACTCGTTAAAACCCTTGTTAGAATTTGGAACTACAAACATCCCCATAGTAAAAGCTGTTATTGCAATTAAAAAAGCTGATATCATGAATGGTCTTAAAAATCTGGTAAAAGGTATTCCAGAACCAAGAATAGCTATAACTTCACTATTATTAGCCAATTTTGATGTAAACCATATTACGGATAAAAAAAGAAATATAGGAAATAAAAGGTTTGAAAAATACCAAGTGAAATCAATATAATAATTAATCAAAGCACTTATTGGAACTTCATTTTCCTTAAATTTATCAATTTTCTCAGCAATATCAACCATTATTCCAATTGGTATAAAAAGTATAACCATCACAAGAAAGGTTCCCAGATACTTTCGGATAATATACCAATCAATTAGTTTCATTTTATAGTCTTTGATCTAATTGCTTAACCATTTTTGATTTCCACGATGTAAAATCTCCAGCTAATATATGTTTTCTTGATTCTCGAACCAACCATATATAAAAAGCTAGATTATGAATTGTACATATTTGCTTTCCCAACATCTCGTTAACTTTAAAAAGATGCCTCACATAAGATTTCGAATATGAAGAGTCTACAAAACAATAATTATCAGAATCAAGATTAGAAAAATCATTTTCCCATTTTTTATTTTTAATATTTATAGTCCCGTTTGCGGTAAAAATCATCCCATTTCTTGCATTTCTGGTTGGCATAACACAATCAAACATGTCTACTCCAAGAGAAATATTTTCAAGTAAATTGATAGGAGTTCCAACACCCATTAGGTATCTTGGCTTATCCTCAGGTAAAATATTTGTTACAACCTCAGTCATTTCATACATTTCTTCTGCAGGTTCACCAACAGATAATCCACCAATAGCATTACCAAAACTATTTTTATTAGAAATATATTCCGCAGACTCTTTTCTCAAATCCTTAAATACACTCCCTTGGATAATTGGAAAAAGTGTCTGAGTATAATCATAAATAAATTTTTCTTTATCGTTTTGTATGATACACCTATCAAGCCAACGGTGTGTTCTGTCCATAGATGTTTTGGCATATTGATAATCACAAGGGTATGGTGAGCATTCATCAAATGCCATTATTATGTCTGCACCTATTTTTCTCTGAATACTAATTGCATTTTCTGGTGTGAAAAAATGATATGAACCATCGATATGTGATTTAAATTTAACACCCTCTTCTTTGATTTTTCTGTTGGCAGATAAAGAGTATACCTGATATCCCCCAGAATCAGTAAGAATTGGTTTTTTCCAATTCATAAAATTATGAATCCCTCCAGCTGACTTAATAATACGGGTAGTTGGTCTCAAATATAGGTGATATGTATTCGCTAATATAATATCAGGCTTAATATCATCTTCTAATTCTCTTTGGTGGACTCCCTTAACAGTTGCGGAAGTTCCTACTGGCATAAAAATTGGGGTTTCAATTGTACCATGATCAGTAGCTATTCTGCCTGCTCTTGCTTTAGAATGAATATCTGTTTGATTTAAATCAAATTTCATGCATAAAATTATTTTACAAAGATATCAATCTATTAGAATGAAAATTTTAAAATGTTAATTAATAAATTATAAACTATAAAATTTACTGAAGTAAGTGCTTTGCTAATATTTTCATTTAATGTATTATTGTCTGTAATATAATTACAAATTTATATGGTAGATATACTTTCATTGAAATCATTAGTACAGCAAGTTCGTAGAGATATATTAAGGATGGTTCATAAAGTTAATTCTGGTCATCCAGGAGGATCATTAGGATGTGCTGAATTTTTAGTTGTTTTGTATAATGAGGTTATGGATCACAATTCAGATTTCAACATGCATGGTAAAAATGAAGATTTATTTTTTCTATCTAATGGACATATATCTCCAGTTCTTTATAGTGTGTTAGCCAGGAATGGATATTTCCCGATACAAGAATTAAACACCTTTAGGCATATTAATTCTAGACTACAAGGTCATCCAACAACTCATGATGACCTTCCTGGAATTAGAATCGCTTCTGGTTCACTTGGTCAGGGTCTATCTGTAGCAATTGGAGCTGCATTAAGTAAAAAAATAAATAAAGACCCAAAAACTATTTTTGTTTTAATGGGAGATGGAGAACTTCAAGAAGGACAAAACTGGGAAGCATTAATGTTTGCAGCAGCAAAAAAAGTTGATAACATAATTGTGACTGTTGATCTTAATGGTAAACAAATTGACGGAACAACCAAAGATGTTCTTGACCTTGGAGATGTTAAATCCAAGTTTAATTCGTTTGGTTGGAAAACCCTCGAACTTAATGAAGGAAATAATATAGAGTTTATAATATCCAAGATTGCTGAGGCAAAAAATAATCTTGGTAAAGGTATACCAATAGCTATTTTAATGAAAACGGAAATGGGTAATGGGGTTGATTTTATGATGAATACTCACGCCTGGCACGGTAAAGCACCAAATGATGATCAATTAAAAATAGCACTTTCACAAAATCCAATAACACTTGGTGATTATTAAAAATAATGAAAAAATATATAGATATTGGAGCGAATGATACCAGATCTGGTTTTGGAGATGGATTAGCTGAACTTGGTAGAACAAATCAAAATGTAGTTGCACTCTGTGCAGACTTAATTGGTTCTCTAAAAATGAATCAATTTATCAATGAGAATCCAGATCGATTTTTTCAGGTAGGTATTGCAGAAGCGAATATGATGGGGATTGCTGCAGGATTGACTATTGGAGGAAAAATTCCTTTTACAGGAACTTTTGCTAATTTTTCAACAGGCAGAGTTTACGATCAAATTCGCCAATCAATTGCATATTCAGGAAAGAACGTGAAAATTTGTGCTTCACATGCTGGAATTACTCTAGGTGAAGATGGAGCAACTCATCAAATACTTGAAGACATTGGTCTAATGAAAATGTTACCCGGAATGACAGTAATAAATACTTGTGATTTTAATCAGACTAAAGCAGCTACTATTGCAATTGCTGACTACATTGGGCCAGTTTATTTAAGATTTGGTAGGCCAAAAGTTGCAAATTTCACCACCAATAATCAGTTGTTTGAAATTGGTAAAGGAGTTTTAATGAATAAAGGCTCTGATGCTACAATAATAGCAACTGGCCACCTGCTTTGGGAGTCGCTAAAAGCATCTGAAATCCTTTACAATAGAGGGGTTTCCGTAGAAGTTATTAACATTCATACAATAAAACCTTTAGATGAAAAAATTATTATTGATTCCGTTTCCAAAACAAAAGCAGTGGTAACTGCTGAAGAACATAACATTTATGGAGGCTTAGGAGAAAGTGTCTCTAGGCTACTTTCAAGCCAACAACCTACTCCCCAGGAGTTCGTTGGAACTAATGATACTTTTGGTGAGTCAGGAACTCCTAAGCAATTAATGGATAAATATGGTTTAAATGCCGAAAATATTGTTTCTAAGGTTGAAAAGGTAATTGAAAGAAAATAGTTTGTATGAATTTTTTTTGTAAAATATTTTTTGTAATAATTCCTTTTTTCACTTTTGCCCAAATTGAATTTGGATTTAAAACTGGAATTAACTTAAATAATAGTTCGGATATTACAATAATTACACAAGATTTTGATACTTCTTTTACTAAAGATGACTTTCAAGGATATTTTATTGGTGGCTTTATATCTTTAGAAGGAGCTGTTTTTAATTTAAGGAGTGAACTACAATACAATAAAATAAAAAATAGTAATAATTTAACTCAAAATAAAATTGAATTACCAGTAACTTTAGGTTATAAAATTTTACCATTCTTAAGTGCCTTTATTGGTCCTTCTTTTCAATATATCTTAGATGAAAAGAGTAACACACTAAATCTTGCAAAAATAGAAAATAATTCAACTATGGGATTAACCCTGGGAACTAGATTACATATAAGCAAAATAGAATTAGATCTAAGGTATGAAAGAGGTTTAAATCCAATGGAAACTAAAATTATAAATCAAAATAATTTAAACATAGCAAAAATAGATACACGTGCATCTGTTTTCTCTATTGGTATATCTTATAAAATTAATAGTAATTAATTATCTGGGTCAAGATAATCAGGAGTACCATCTGAATTTGAATCATCAATTACACCATCATTATTTTTATCCTTTTCATTTATTGTAAGAATACCATCTCCGTCATCATCTGGATCATATAGATTTATATTTCCATCTTCATCAGTATCATCATTTAGTGGTTCACCATCAAGATTAACATCTTCAAGGTAAGATGGTATTCCATCATTATCATGATCTGTTACGTTGATTGTATACAATGCTAAATTAAATATTAAGGGAGAATATTGGGGGATTCCTGCATTAGTATTACTGAAATATCCCAATCCTGAGGGAAAAAATAATACACCCTGTCCAAAATCTTTGAAATCAGCTGTTCCATTAGAATTTAAAACATAAGTACCTGAATTGAAATTTGTAATCCCCATTCTAAAACCTTGAACAACCTGAGCAAGATCAAACCATAAAGGTAAGTCCCTAGAATCAAAAACAGAACCATCAATCAAACTGCCTTCATATACAACATATGTTGAATCAATATTTGAGGGTTTATCAAAAAGTCCCTGTCTTGCAACTAAGTAATATAATTTATGTGGTATATCAACACCATCTTGTTTGACTGTTAAATTTTGAACCTCAACCATATCAATTAAAGGAGTTTTATTAATATTTTCTCCAGATATTGTGTCTATTTTTATCTTAATTGAATAATCATCAGGGGATGATTCAAAATCCTCATAATTATAATAGTGGCTTTCTAAATATAATTTTAATTCAATGTCATCGTCCAAAGACTGAACAGATGCATCTCTAATAACCACTTCTTCAG
>MDSV01214207.1_pt1 | contig 10044 bp, 6 predicted proteins | sample 810851 | NCBI WGS metagenome assembly MDSV01 (sample SAMN05326640, study PRJNA326480) | marine metagenome | isolation source: seawater | place: Atlantic Ocean: North East | collected 2012
CCGTCCGCCACCCATTGCTCATAAGAATTATTGTCGAACATGCGTGGCATGAAGAATGCTTGCTGAAAATTCTCCTGGGTGTGTTTATGGCCCAGATAATGCCCGCCCGGCCCGATATCGCGCACCGCCGACAGGGCGTCGTCGAAATCATCCCAGTTCAGCCCTTCGGCCATGCGATACCCCATCGCGCATTGTTCAGCATCAACGATGAATTTGGCCATCGAGCAATGCATGCCGGCCTCGTTCCAGCCAGCCGAATGCCAGATATAGTTGGCCCCGGACATCAGAACCGCCATCAGCGTGGTGGCTGATTCATAGCCGGCCTGCGCGTCCAGTGTCTTGGCCCCGCCAAGCGTATTCGATGTGCGCCATGGCACGTTGTAGTGGCGCGCCATCTGCCCGATCATGAAATTCATCAGACTGATTTCAGGCGTGCCGGCCATCGGTGCGCCCGACTGCATCGATACAGTGGACAGGTAATGCCCGTAAATCGCCGGGCAGCCCTTGCGGATGATCTGGGTATAGGCAAGCGCCGACAGTGCCTCGGCATTCAATTGCGCCACCGTCGGCACGGTCGAGGCCGGTGTGTTCGCCCCGCCCAGCACGAACGGAGAGCACAGTACCGGCTGATTGCGCCGGTTGAAGGCCCGCATTGCGGACAGCATGGTTTCATCCCAGACCAATGGTGAATTGCCATTACAGTTGCCAACCACCACCGGATGTGTTTCCAGATAATCCTCACCAAACAGGATGGCGCACATATCCAGCACATCCTCGGCATTCCTGCCCGATGTCGTCATGCCCATGAAAGTCTTGTCGGAATGGATCATCGATGAATAGGTGATCCGCAGATGCCGGTGTGATACCGGATGGTCCATCGGTTCGACAATGTGGTGCGCTGATGAATGCATGGCCGGCAGCATATGCGACAGCTTGTGGAAGGTGGCCAGATCATCCAGCGTCGGGCTGCGCCGAACATCATCAAGATCACGCAGATAGGGGGCGCCGGTCATCGGCACAAAGATCGAATTGCGCCCGCCAACAGCAACGGTCTTTTCAGGATTGCGCGCGTGCAGGGTGATGGTGGGCGGGATGCTGCTGATCAGGTCGCGCACAAGAGCACGGTCCAGATGCACCGTTTCACCGTGGACATCGCCGCCTGCCCGCCGCCAGTCTTCCAGCGCAATGTCATCGCGGAAGACCACACCAACCTCTTCAAGGATGGACAGCGAGGCATCATCAATCCGTGCGATCTGTTCGTCATCCATCGGCGCAGTGAGTGGCAGCTTGCCGGTCAGATGTGGCAGCATGGCCTGATCGGGGCGGGTTCGAATGGCACGGCGTTCACCGCGGCCCCCGCGCCGTGTTGCCGAAGACGTGCTTTCGGTCATGTGTGGCACCCGTCCTTTGCCGGCGATTTACATCAGTCTGCGAGATGTCTGCACCTGTCAGCCTATCGGCTATGCCATCGCATTGAATAATCACAAAGCGACCAGACCTTTCGCGCTGGCGGCACATATCTGCATGGCGGGGGTACTATGGTTTCAGGATGTGCGGCCCGATCAGTCGTTATCGGTGAGCCCGGCACCTGCACCAGCAAGGCGTGATTCCGGGGTGGCCGGTGCGTAGGTCCGGTGCGCCAACCTGCCGAGTGTCTCGACACAACCGGCACATTCTGTCTCCAGCCGGCTATGGGTGATCGGCAAAGCCTGTTTCGGCGGGGCGGCCAGGCGGCGCAGGCGGCAAGGGGCAAGTCCGGCGGGCGCGGCATGGGTTGGACCTGCATCATTCTGCCACGACAGACCGTCAAGGATGATCATCCCGCCATCAAGGTTGCTGATAAAGGGCAGCAGCAACAGCGGTGTGCGCACAAGACCGAGATCGGTTTCGTCCTGCGCATGCTGCGGGGTGGCAATGACGCCGTCGCTGATGGCCGCTCCGGTCAGAAGCGGGCAGCGGCCTGTCTGTTCGTCCTGACGGTGGTTGTTGGCGGCATACCAGCTGAGATAGCTGCACAGGGCAGGCGCACCCGGCAGCCCCCTTGCTTGCAGCCAGACAACGGCAAAGCCGGCATCTTCGGCCAGCCCCCAGGTAAAACCGGCACCGCGTGCGGCCTTGATGGCAAGCGCGCCAGTTTCACCAAGCGACCAGCTCATTGTCTGGCCGTTTCGTCCCTCAACTCAGGATACACCATATCGTCGGGATCGCAGCGATCCAGCTCGTCCGGGAAGGGCGCGCCCTGATACATGGTGATCCGCAGCCAGCGATCAGAACGAGGATCGAATTTTGTCGCCCCGAAGAAGGACAGTTTGCAGCGCAGCAGATCGATCGGCACCATCGCTGCATCAATCGTATTGTCGCGAATTTCGGCATAATCGAGCGGAGCTGCCAGCTGCATGCGGCGCGCCATATGGCGATGTTCGGGATGTGCCAGCAGGAACGCGCCAAGTGTCTGGTTGCGGTCAAAGCGCTGCAGATCCTGCTTCATGCGGGCAGCATCACGGCCAGGGCTCAGCGGCTGTTCATAGGGCTCCAGGTCCTCGGCAAAGCGCTCACCAAGGCGGGGCTCAAGCTTCTCCTCGGAGACATACCAGACCCGTGCCTGCGGTCCGTTGCCAGAAAAATCGATACTGTCCGTCCAGTCATAGTCACGTTCAAGAATGGCCAGCGCGGCATCGCATCCCATGCGGCCATCAATGCGGTGCGGCGTTGTTTCATCGGCGGACATGCATCCGGCAAGCCCGTCGATCAGCGCACCATATGGTTCAAAAAGCAGTGATACAACGGCTTCCTGGCCTTCTGGCGACAGATTGTCTTCGGCCCAGCGGTAGAGGCTGTCCCACGGATAGGCATCATCGGCTGTGACGCTGTCAAAGCGCGCGACGATGGCATCAAAATCTGTCTGCAGGGCCGTGATCTTGTCGGTCTGGCGTCCGTCCGCCACCTGCCAGTCGGCAGCGTTCTGCCGCGCCCGGCGGGCCCGACTGCATAGCATCGCGATATCAGTGTCACTGGCAGCGGCAACCGCACGAACGCGTGCCAGTGCTGTTTCCCGCGCGGCAATCCACGCATTGATCAGGCGTGGATGGTTAATCAGGAACGGGGCCATGCCCAGACCGGTCGAATTGCCGACGCCAAGGCAGCGCCGCAATGCAGGGTCCATCCGCACAGCTGTCTGCGGGGCGCGGCTGCTTGCCATATGTTCGGCAAGGTCTATCGAAAAGGTGCGGATCAACCAGACAGCCAGAAGCTCGGGCTGGAATGATCCGGTGAATTCAGGCCTGTTGCCCCAGCAGCTGCGGTCTGCAGCGCCGAATTTACCCGATCCGTAAACAGCTGTCGTGCGGACCAGATAGCCAACGGACTCCAGCATGTCGCGAGCTGGCTGCTCGCCAGCGCTCAACCGGTCAACCACGTGTGAGAACAGACGCACAGATTTGTTGGCGCGTGAGAGCACCATCTCGGTTTCGCTGATCCGGCCAGCTTCCTGACGCGGCACATTGTCAGCCAGCCGGCGGATGGTATCGGCATCAGCCTCGCCATCGCATAATGTGAAGGTGGCGTCCCATGCCTCGGCAATCACCCGGTCCGACCGCTTGTCATCATCCAGCTGATGCGCGAATGCCACCAGCGTGTATGTGTTTTCGGGGCCGCGCGCACGATAGGTGGCAACGCCGACACCGTTGGCATCGATATCGAAAACCGGGCGGTCAAAACGCCAGCCTTGATCCTTCAGGCGGCGCAGCAATACGCGCATGAAGCTCAACCGGCTTTGATGGAATGACCCCATGCGGGCAAGGCGCATTACCTGTGATGCTGGCCGCAGATCTGTCTGCGGACAGGGCAGATCCGCATCACGCAATAGCTGGGGTTTGTGCGTGTCGTCCATCATCAATCCGTCATTCGTCCGTTACCAGTCACAGCCTGTTGCGGCGTTACTCTGCCGGCCCAAAGCTGGCATCGTAGAAGTTCAACCAATTCTCGCCCATGATGCCCGCCACATCGGCTTGTGAAAAGCCCTGCTTGTGCAGTCCGGTGGCGATTGCGTCAAAATGTCTGTTATCCTGAAACCAGGATGGCATGGGCGGGAAGCCGGCATTTGCGGCGCTGCCCTCACCATAATCGATATCTTTGGTCCAGCGGCCGACACGCATCCATTCAACAACCGAATCCGGCTGATCCTGACACAGATCAGACCCGATGCCGATCTGGCTGACGCCCATCAGCTCGGCGGTGCGGGCGATCATCTCGCAAAAGCTGTCCAGCGTGCAGTTGGTGCCGTCCTTCAGATGATGCGGGTAGAGCGAGAAGCCCAGCATCCCGCCACTTTCGCCAAGCGCCTTTAGCACGTCATCCGATTTGTTGCGGCGCGCCGGATGCCAGAATGACGGGTTGGCGTGGGTGATGGCGATTGGGCGGGATGACACCTCTATGGCGTCGAGTGTCGAGCGCTCGGCCGAATGGCTCATATCAATGACCAGCCCCACGCGATTCATCTCGGCGATAACAGCGCGGCCCATGCGGGTGATGCCGGTATCCTCGCTCTCATAGCATCCGGTGGCCAGCAGCGACTGGTTGTTATAGGTCAGCTGCATGAAGCGCGCACCCAGCATGTGGCAGATTTCGACAAGCCCGATATCATCCTCGATTGGTGACGGGTTCTGAAAACCGAAGAAAATGGCGGTGCGCCCCTCGGACCGGGCCTGCCGTACATCATCACCTGTCCGGCCGGCAAAAATCAGATTGGAATGGCGTTCAAACCAGCCATTCCATTGTTCCACATTGGCCACCATTTCCCGAAACATTTCGTGATAGGCGATGGTCACATGCACGGCATCAACGCCGCCTTCGCGCATCTGCCGGAAGATCTTTTCCGACCAGTTGCAATATTGCAGACAGTCTATGCGATGCATGCGGGCCTCCTCGCAATGCCTAGTCGACAGCGCCGACCGCGATGTAGGCGGTCTTCGTGCTGGTGAAGAAATCAACGGCATATTGCCCCTGTTCACGCGGACCGTATGAGCTGTCACCGCGGCCACCAAACGGTACATGATAATCAGTGCCGGCCGTCGGCAGGTTGACCATTACGCATCCGGTATCCGCATTGCGGCGGAAGTGATTGGCACGGGCCAGCGAAGTGGTCATGATTCCGGCGGTCAGCCCGAAGGGTGTGTCATTGACGATATCAAGTGCATCCTGATACGAGCTGGCACGGATGATACAGGCAATCGGGGCAAACATCTCCTCGCGGTTGATCCGCCAGTCATTCCGGGTGCCGGCAACAAGGCACGGGGCCATGTAATAGCCGTCATGTTTCATCGACAGCCGCTCACCGCCGCACAGAACCTCGCCGCCCTCGCTTCTGGCCAGCGCGACATAATCCAGGTTTTCAGACAGCTGGCCTTCACTGACAACCGGCCCGATCTGCGTACCGTCTTCCAGCGCGTGACCAACCTTCAGAGCGCGGGTGGCCGCCAGCATCTTGTCAGTAAACTGGTCATATACGGCGTCATGCACGATGATCCGCGACGATGCGGTACATTTCTGTCCGGTGCCGCCGAACGCCCCGTTGACAGCACAGGCAACAGCAAGATCGATATCGGCATCATCCATCACCGCCAGCGCGTTCTTTGATCCCATCTCCATCTGCATGCGGGTCATGTTGGTGATGGCGCCGGCAGCAATCCGTCGCCCGGTTTCAACCGACCCGGTAAAGGTGATGGCGTCAATATGCGGGCTGGTGACAAGCGCATCGCCAATGCTGCTGCCAGCGCCCATGACAAGGTTGAACAGGCCGGCCGGCAGGTTTGCCCCGGCAATGATTTCGCTCAGCGCGACGGCCGAAGCCGGCACCAGATTTGCCGGTTTCCAGATCACGGCGTTGCCGAATGCCAGCGCTGGTGCGATTTTCCATACAGCCGTTGCGGTCGGAAAGTTCCATGGGCTGATCACGGCAACAACCCCGACCGGATCGCGGCGCACATCGATCTCTATGTCAGGGCGGACCGAATCGGCATTGTCGCCAATCTGGCGCAACACCTCGGCCGCGTAATAGGTGAAGAATTGTCCTGCGCGATACACCTCGCCGCGCCCTTCCGCGCGTGGCTTGCCTTCTTCGCGGCTGAGAAGTTCACCCAGCTCATCAGCCCGTGCCATCAGGCTGTTGCCGATATGCATCAGCGCTGTCTGGCGGGCCTCAAGACCTGTTCTGGCCCAGATTTTCTGTGCGGCACGTGCCGATTCAAGAGCGGTTTCAAGCTGGCTGGTGCTGGCCTGCGCATAGCTGCCGATCAGATCGGAAATGTCTGACGGGTTGCGGTTTTCGATCGCGCTGTCGCCATCGACCCATTCACCAGCGATAAAATTCTTGTTCATGGCCTGTCCCTTGACTGCCGTCTGCGAAATGTTGTGTTTTCCGAGGCTGCCAGAAAACCACCTAGCTTTAGTCGAAACAACCTTGTCTGCCTATTCATTCTTTCGCCGGCGTAGCGGCAAGGCCATCACTTATCTGCGCCCCGGCATCATCCAGCGCCGCCGCAAGCCACGTCCATCCGCTGGTTGTGGCGTTGTTCACCAGCAGATAGACAGGACGGTGAAAAACCGGGGCCCCGGGCAGGATAAACAAGCTGCGCGCGGCCAGTAATGGCGCGGCCAGGCGCTGCGGGATATAGGCAGACCCGCCATGGCTGCGCAGATGCGACAGCGCCCATTCGGCCCGATTGAAGCTGATATTGGCGGTATCAGCATTGGCATAGGCCGCTGCGTGTTCGCGCGCAAATTCTGCCCCGGCCTCAACAAACACATATTCCGGATCAAAGGTCACCGGCCTGTCAGCGTCGGGTGATACCAGGACCAGCACCTCATCTGCCAGCCGGATCGTGGTCTGGCTTAAGGCAGCGGAAGGGGCATATCCCAGCGCGATATCGACAAGACCCGAATCGAGCCAGCCGGCGGTTTCTGCGGCGTTGCCTTCCCACACGCTGATCGCAATATCAGGCTGGTGGGCCCGCAACACATCAAACAGATGAACCCCCGCAGCCGTCCATAAATCGCTGTCACAACCCAAATTGCAGATCACCCCGATATCGGCAGGCAGGGCGACCTCCTGACGCGCCTGGTCCCATAATCCGGACATCGCCTCGGCATAGCGGCGCAGACGCAGCCCGGCGGCGGTTGCTGTTGCACCAGACTTCTGCCGATTCACCAGACGCTGGCCCAGCGCATCTTCCAGCGCCTGCAGCCGCGCTGTAACAGTCGACTGGGTGACATTCAGACGATCGGCGGCACGCGACAGGCTGCCGGTCTGGATCACGGCCAGAAAGGTCTGCAGGTTGCTGATTTTCATACCATAATCATATATCGGATTATTAAATGATTAACACAGGAAAAATCCATTATTTCAATACAGCTTTTTGTGCAGAATATTCAGATGTGACTGCGGTGACACAGCCTTGAGGGGGAGGGCGCGATGCCAGCTGTAACGGCATACCAGATGCTGATTGACGGGCAGTGGGTCGATGCCAGCGACGGAGCGCGCTATGACAGTGTGGACCCGGCGACCGGCGATGTCTGGGCCAGCATGCCCGAGGCCACGTCTGATGATGTTGACCGTGCCGTGCGTGCGGCAGAGGCAGCAGGCATCAGCGGCAGATGGGCCAGCATGACCCCGACCGAACGTGGCAAATGCCTGCGCCGGCTTGGCGATCTGCTGGCTGATGCGTCCGAGACATTGGGGCGTATCGAAACGCGCGATACCGGCAAGATGTTCAAGGAAACGCGCTGGCAGGCAAAATATATTGCCGAGTATTTCCACTTCTATGCCGGTGCGGCTGACAAGATCGAGGGACGTACCCTGCCGATCGACAAGCCGGATATGTTTGTGTTTACCAACCGTGAACCACTGGGGGTTGTGGCTGCCATTGTGCCATGGAATTCGCAGCTGTTTCTGACCGCTGTGAAGATTGGCCCGGCGCTGGCTGCTGGCAACACGGTGGTGCTGAAGGGGTCCGAATGCAGTGCCGCGCCGATTTTGGAATTTGGCAAGCTGATTGCCGAGGCGGGCATTCCTGACGGGGTGGTGAACATCATCACTGGCCATGGTGACCCGTGCGGCCGTGTCCTGACATCGCACCCCCGTGTGGCGCGTGTTTCCTTTACCGGCGGGCCGGTATCGGCCGGACATGTGATCCGGAACACGGCTGAGAATTTCGCCGAGCTGTCGCTGGAACTTGGCGGCAAGTCACCCTTTATCGTCTTTGATGACGCAGATATAGACAGCGCGGTGAACGGGTCTGTCGCCGGTATTTTTGCGGCCTCGGGACAAAGCTGTGTGGCGGGATCGCGGCTGTATCTGCATGACGCCATCGCCGACAGCTTTCTGGCAAAGATGACCGCGATCGCCAACAGCATCCAGATTGGCGACCCGCAGGCAGAAGACACCCAGATGGGGCCGTTATGCACGCCAGCGCAGATCGACCATATCGAAACGCAAGTGGCGCGCGCGGTTGAACAGGGCGGGCGCATTCTTGCCGGCGGACGCCGCGTTGACGGCATGGACGGGCTGTTCTTTCAGCCGACCATCATCGAATGTCCCGACCCGTCAATGGAGATCGTCGATACCGAATTGTTCGGGCCGGTTCTGGCCGTGCTGCGATTCAGTGATGAAGATGACGTGATCGCGCAGGCAAACCGATCCGTACACGGTCTTGCCGCCGGTCTGTTCACCCGTGATTCGGCCCGATCAATGCGTGTGGCGCGGCGTCTTCGTGCCGGCATTGTGTGGGTGAATACCTACCGCGTGATTTCGCCGATTGCCGAGTTCGGGGGCAGCAAGCAGTCCGGCTATGGCCGGGAAAGTGGCATGCAGGCGGTATATGACTATACGCGTCCTAAGACGGTATGGATGAACCTCAGCGATGACCCGGTCGCCAACCCGTTTGAACCACGCTGACGCAAAAGAACCGTGCGTTCAGAAAACAGCTTGTTTCTTGAAGAATAGGGAGTGCCAGAATGAAATTCCAGCTCGCCATAAATCTGGAGCGCATGTCTCCTGATACCGATATGAACGAGGTACGTGACCACACCCTCGCGATGGTCAAAATGGCCGATCAGGCCGGATTTGAAATTGTCTGGGCAGCGGAACATCACGCGCTGGAAATGACCATTGCGCCAAACCCGTTCCAGCTGCTGACCTGGTGGGCCGGGCATACGCAGCATATCCGCCTCGGATCGGGTGTTGCCAATGCCGCCTACTGGCACCCGATCAGGATCGCCGGTGAGGCCGCAATGCTGGACCTTGTGTCGGGCGGCCGGTTGGAATTCGGCCTTGGGTCAGGGGCCTATCAGCGCGAATTTGACCGCATGCATCCCGACCTCGAGCAAAAGGAAGGCTATCGATATCTGCAGGAAATGCTGCCGCTGGTGCAACAGCTCTGGCAGGGAGATGTCACCCATGACGGGGCCTTGTGGCAGTTCCCCGCCTCTACCTCCTGTCCCAAACCGCTGCAATCAAGCGTGCCGATCTGGGTTGCCGCGCGTTCGCCCATCACCTTCGACTATGCGGTCGAGAATAATTGCAACATCATGAGCTGGCCTCTGACCATGCCGTTTTCGGAGGTCGAGAAATATCGCGGATTGCTCGATGAATCAGTGGCAAAGGCCAATGGCAAATGGTCGGGACAGCTGGCGATGATGCGCCATACATCTGTCTATGAGACCGAAAGTGCGCGCGGTGCGGCTCTGAATGCCACGACGCATGTGCTTGGACAGTTCGGTAATCTGATGATGAAGAAGGGCGATGTGGTCAACGGGTTCCCCGACCGCGTGCCGTTTGAACAGCTGGAGGGCATTCTGCGCGTCGATACCGATGCGCTGGAGACCAATCTGATGTTCGGTACACCTGACCAGATCGTGCAAAAGCTGGGCATGTATGCCGATATCGGGGCCGATGCGTTCATCTATTATGCGTCGATGGGCCTTGGCATGGCCGAGCAGCGCCGGTCGATGGAGCTGTTCATCGACAAGGTGATGCCGCATTTCTCTGCG
>MDSV01230827.1_pt1 | contig 10044 bp, 7 predicted proteins | sample 810851 | NCBI WGS metagenome assembly MDSV01 (sample SAMN05326640, study PRJNA326480) | marine metagenome | isolation source: seawater | place: Atlantic Ocean: North East | collected 2012
CGACTCCATCCCCGGCAATACCCGCCAAGACTCAGCTCTCTGAAGAGGAGCGCAAAGAGGCTCTTTTCGATCTCGCTGTGAAGTATGGTGAGCTCGACGAGAAAATGCTTGCTGGTCAGACTCTATCCCAAGCCTCTGCTGACTTGGGTCTGATCGTGAAGACCACTGAACTGGTTGAGAAGGACATGCTTCCCGCCGATTTCAGCAGCAATTTCAGAGATGCCCCTGGAACCGCCGCCGATACCATCTTCAGCGTCCCGGTCGGAACAAAAAAGTTTGAGCCCCTTGGCGAAGATCAGTGGCTTTATTTCGAGGTGCTCCAAGCAGAGGCGCCGGTTGAATTAAGCTTCGGCGAGGCCAAGGAGAAAGTTCGTAAAGACCTCGTTTCCGAACAGGCGATCGAATTGATGAAGGCTAAGGCTCAGAGTCACTGGGAGGCACTGTCCATCTCTATGACAGAGGGAAAGACCTTCGTGGAGGCTGCCGAGGAGCTTGAACTCAACCCCGTCCCCCGCAGTGAGGTCACCCGCTCCGGCACCATGGGTGGCGTCATGCGCGAATACACCATTGCGGCTCGCGTTAACCCAGGAGAGCTTTCCGAGGTGATCACTGATACCGATGAAGATGAGCGTTATGGTCTTGCTCGTTCCTTTTTTCTTCTTGTCGAAAAGCGCGAAGCCTATGAAGAGACGGGCAACGACGCGATGGTCGATATGCAGCTAGAGGGCCGTTTGAGGGGCTATCAGAGTGCGGCCTTAATGAATTGGTTCATGCAGGCCAAGGCCTCTGCGAATTTTTCCGCAGCTTCCACCGAGTAAGAATTGTTCGGAAGAATGGCAGAGGAACATCCTCAATCTCCGGATGCATCTGGAGCCTACGACGAAGGGAACGGATTTTTCGCGACCGGTGATATCGAGGGTGCCATAGTGGCTTACCGAAAAAGCGTTGCTCTGGATCCCAGCTTCTTTGACGGGTGGCACGCCCTCGGCATGGCCTTACTTAAGGCTGGCGAGGTCAAGGAAGCGATCGGATGTGGACTGCAGGCTACCACCCTGTGTCCGAATGACCTTCTCGCGTGGACAGCGCTCTCGCAAATGTACGTGCAAGACGGACAGATCGCGCAGGCTGAAGACGCCAAGGGGCGAGCTCGCATTCTCTCCTTGGGAGGAAAGGTAGTTCGGGACGCCGATTGACCTGGCTTACCCGGTGGGGCTGGTAATTCGACCGCCACCAGACTATCACGCTCTATTCTGCAACAAAGGCATGAACAAATTCTTCATAACCACCGCGATCGACTACCCCAATGGCAGTCCGCACATTGGCCACGCCTATGAGAAGGTTCTTGCCGACATTATTGCCCGTTATCGTCGGCTGCGTGGTGACGAGGTCTTCTTTCTCACGGGGGTCGACCAGCACGGACAGAAGATGCAGCAGACCGCAGATCAAGAGGGCGTCAATGTTGCCACTCTGGCCGCCCGTAATACCCGGAAATTTATTGCTCTCTGGGAAAAACTGGGAGTGCACTACGATGGTTGGGCCGCCACCACAGACGAACTTCATAAAAAGTGTGTCCAGGAAATCCTCGCCACTCTGCATGACGAGGGCCAGCTCTATAAGAAAGCCTATAAGGGCTTCTACTCCGTCAGACAGGAACAGTATCTCACCGAAAAGGATCGTGGTGAGGATGGGCAGTTTGGCGAGGAATGGGGTGAGGTTGTCGAACTGGAGGAAGAAAACTGGTATTTTCGGCTCTCAGAGCATGCGGAATGGTTAAAATCCGCTGTGACGAGTGGAGCGCTTGGGGTCCTCCCCGAATTTCGGCGCGCCGAGGTCCTCAACGCCATCGAGCGTGCGAGCGAGACTGATCTCTGCATCTCTCGCCCAAAGGACCGTCTTCACTGGGGCATCGAATTACCCTTCGACACCGGCTTTGTAACCTACGTGTGGTTCGATGCCCTGATCAACTACATCTCCTTCGCTGGATATCTTAGCGATGAGACCTCTTCTCTGCCTGATTTCGACACCCTCTGGCCAGCAAATGCTCATGTTATAGGAAAAGACATCCTTGTCCCTGCCCATGCGATTTACTGGCCCTGTATGCTTCGTGCAATGGGATTCACCGATGACCAGATGCCCATGCTTTTGGTGCACGGTTGGTGGAACATACGAAAGAAGAACGCAGGGCCTGAAGAAGATGACTCCGAGGAAAAAATGTCGAAGTCTCTTGGGAACGTCGTAGATCCAGCTGAATTAGCCGAACGGTTTGGAGTGGACGCGGTCCGCTACTACCTCGTTCGTGATATTGTCACCGGGAAGGATAGCGCTTTTGATCTGGATCGCCTCATTAGCCTGTTTAACTCAGAGCTTGCGAACGATCTTGGTAACCTCCTGAACCGGTCTATCAACATGACGAAGCGCTTCGTCGGCGGAGAGCTTGCCGAGCCGAACTATGATGATGATGCCTGTAAGGACGTAAGGTGCTCACTGAAGGACGCTAACAAAGCCTACCTCGCAGCCATGGATGCGTTTGACCTTCCGGGTGCACTAAAGGCCATCAATTCTCATGTCGTGAGGTGCAATCAGTTTATCGAGAAAAACCCACCTTTCGAACTGCGAAAGGATGACTCCCAAGCTGACCGCGTGTCCGCTATCCTCTATCACCTCTGCGAATCCTGTCTTCACCTTTCTATCCTTCTCTCCCCTTTCCTGCCCGATGCGTCGGCCAAGATTCGTGGCCAGCTGCGCGCGGAGCAGTCCTTCACAGGACACCTTGAGGATCTCAGCTGGGGGCTCCTGAAGGCCGGACATCAGACCGGCAAGGCGAAGCCCGTGTTTCCGAGAATCGTTCTTGAAGAGGACCAGACCTGAAAAGAGCGGGACTTTGCCGATTCTATTGTCCGCTCAGACTGTTGATCGTCTGGAAGATCGCCGTGATCATCAAGTAGGCCATCGTTCCGATCAAAAGCGCCATGATAATCAGAACCGCTGGCATGATCAGAGCCATGATCCGCTGTAGAGAACTGTTTAACTCCTTGTCGTAGCGAACCGCCGCCCTCTGCAAGGCCTTGTCAATCTTTCCCGTTTGCTCTCCCACAGCTACCATGTCGATGAGCAGGGAGGGGAAGATTCCGGAGCGGATCATCGATTTCGAAAGAGAGCGACCATCCCCTACCATCTCTATCATTTCATTCAGATGTTCCCGCTGATGAATGTTTGGTGTGGCGTCACGCGTCAACTGGAGAGCCCGAAGAAGTGGCAACCCATTACCTACGAGGTTCGCCATGGTCTCAAGAAACTGAACAAAAAACCTGTGCTCGACCACGCGCCCGAACAACGGGAGACGCAACTTAATACGGTCCCATGCGGGCTTGTTCTTTTCGGCGTCCTTCCATGCTTTGAAAAATACAGCTACCGCGAGGATCAGAATCAGAAGAACAGGCCAGAACTTCGAAAAGAATCCACTGAGGGCGATCAGGATTTTGGCACCCGTGGGCATCTCCGCGCCGGGCGTGCTTTCCAGAAGAGCAGTCAATTGGGGGATCAGCTTCGTCACGAAGATGATTGAAACCATGATCCCCGAAAACATCAGGAAAGCTGGGTAGATCAGGGCCAGAGTAACTCGTCCCTGTAACTCCTGGAGAGTCTTCAGGTAGTGCGCCTGACGTTTCAGAATTGTATCCAGAGCTCCGCTCGCTTCGCCCGCGGCAGCAAGAGAGCAATACAAGGGACCAAAGCTGGGACTCACCCGGTTCAGGGCGTTCGAGAAGCTGTTTCCATCCCGCACGATCTGGCGCAGCTTCAATGACACAACCTTGAGATTACCAAGCTCCTGTCGCCCCTCCATTGCCTTCAGAGCAGGTTCCAGCTGCAGCCCTGCGGCAAGCATATCACTCAGCTCCTCTGTAAACATGACCACGTCTGCCCTCTTGAGCTTGATTGGCCCATCGGGAATCTCCTCTTCCTCTACCTTAGCCGGCTTGGCGGATCCGTTCTCCTTTCCTTTCTTTTTACCGGCGGGCGCCTTGGCTTCGCTTGTAGGCGCTGAACTGGCACCAGACTCACTCACTTTCACAGGCTGCAGCCCCATTCGATCCATCAACCGAAGCGCTTCGCGCCGGTCTGGCGCTTCTAGCTGACCACTGGTGACCTGTCCCCGCTTGAGAGCCTTGTATGCAAAAAGTGGCATGGTGTCCTATGAAGTTTGCGACCTGCTACTCGGATTCTCCACCAAGGTCAGAACTGGTGACTGATACCACTTCCTGGATCGTGGTCTCGCCCTGCATCACCTTCCGCCAGCCGTATTCCCTCATCGGCACATATCCTTCCTCCATAGCCAGCGCTTTCACTTCGCTGGCTGGGGCTCCATGCGCGATTAGCTCCTGCATGGGAACGGTGAGCAGGGCAATTTCGTAAATCGCAAGCCGGCCTGAAAACCCAGTGCCACGACAATGATCGCAGCCTACTGCCTCGTAGGGCGTTCCCTCGAGATCCAGAGGGATTCCCAACTCCTCCTTATCCTTATCAGATATTGTTGCCGGGCGACGACATTTTTCACACAAGCGGCGCACCAGTCTCTGGGCAAGAAACGCCCTCACCGCAGCCGACAGAAGGAAGGGCTCAACGCCCATGTCGGTCAGACGACCAATTCCCCCGAGAGCGTCGTTGGTATGGAGCGTACTAAAGACTAAGTGACCCGTCAGCGAGGCCCGGATCGCAATCTCAGCAGTCTCCAGGTCACGAATCTCACCAATCATTACGATATCCGGGTCTGCCCGTAATATGGAGCGCAGTCCGCTGGCGAAGGTCAAACCGATCTCGGACTTGACCGCAATCTGCATCACGCCATCAAGCTTGTTCTCTACAGGGTCCTCGATCGTCACGATCCTGGTCTCGGGCGCATTTACCTCCGAGAGGAAGGAATAGAGGCTCGTTGACTTTCCCGAACCGGTTGGACCTGTGATCAGGATGATTCCATTGGAAAGCCCGAGAAGGCGCTCAATTTTCTCCTGCACACTAGGCTCCATCGAGAGCATTCCGATGTTGAACTTTTGCTGGTTCAGCAAACGAAGACTGACACTTTCTCCCTCCACGGTAGGCACCGTCGCCACCCTCACATCGATTCCTGAACCTTCGAAGGACAAATTGATACGACCGTCCTGAGGAAGCCGCCGCTCTGCGATATCCAGTCGCGACATGATCTTGAGTCGAGCAATCACCGAGCTCTGAAGAGCCTTGATGTTCTCAGGGACCGCAATGTCGAGCAGGACTCCATCAACCCTATAGCGAATACGAAGATTATCGGAAAGGGGCTCGACGTGAATATCCGTGGCTCTTTGCTCAAGAGCTTCCCGAATGATCTGGTTGACGAACTTCACGACACTTGCCTCCTCATCCTCATCCTCATCAATGACACTGGCCTCGTCCCCCTGCTCGAGATTGTCATAATCAAGATCTCTCCCCTCAAGAATCTGCTCGAAGGTATCAGCGCCCACCCCGTAGAGTCGCCGCAACCCGTCATGAACCCTTCGGCGCGATGCCATCCTCCACGTGATTGGTATCTCAACTGCTTGAACCGCAGCCTGACGCGCTGCGATATTGAAGGGATCGTAAGTCGCGATCACCAATCGGCGGGTTCCGTGCTCATCACTACCCTCAAATTCGACGGGAAGAATACGATGCCTCAAAGCAACCTGTGGACCGCAGATCTTTCGGAGGGGAAGCGCCTCGGAAGGAGACGGAATATCTTCCAGCCAGTGAAGCCCTAACGAATTCGCAAGAGTCTTCATGTAAGGCTCTTCATCGACCACCTCGGTATCGAGAATATCGTCCAAGGGACTACGCTGCCCTGCTGCCGCAGCAACGATCACCTCTGAAAGAAGATCGATATCACTGCATCCTGTGTTCCGGGCGGGAGCGATGAGCAACTCTGTCATATTAGTTTGGCTGTGCGGATGATGCCCGCGATTCCTCCATCTGTCACTACTTTCGGAACCTGATCGAGGAGCGAGACTGTTCCCGGGCCTGATCCCTATCCCCGGTAGCTGTCATGGCGGAAAAAACGAGCCCTTTCCGCAGGATAGTTCCTCGGATTGGCAAATAAGTCACTGTGTCTCAGCACTCGTGATCGGCGAGGTAGCGTTCAGCCTCAAGCGCTGCTGCACAACCCTGCCCTGCAGCCGTAATTGCCTGACGGTAAAAGTGATCTGCCACGTCTCCTGCAGCAAAGAGCCCCGGCGTGCGGGTCGCTGTTCGTCCAGGCGTCTGCAGGATATACCCGTCCCCATCAAGATCCGCCAGTCCGTTCAGGAATCCGCTATTGGGAATGTGCCCGATCGCGATAAATACCCCTTTGACCTTCAAGGAGCCCTCTTCGCCGGTTTCACGATTACGAATGCTTACTGAGTCCATTTTCCCATCGTCTCCGGGATGATAGGCGGTGAGCTCCGTATTCCAGACCGCCTCCACTTTCTCGTGAGCGAGGGCCCTTTCGGCCATAATTTTTGACGCGCGCAGCTCACCCCGCCGATGAACAAGATACACCTTGGTCGCAAACCTTGTCAGGAAGGTCGCCTCTTCGCAGGCTGAGTCGCCTCCACCAATAACTGCTACCGGCATATCTCGGTAGAAGGCACCGTCACAGGTGGCGCACGTGGTCAGGCCATTTTTTCCATTTTCCTCATTGGGCAACCCCAACAACCGGGGCCGCGCTCCTGTGGCCACAATGACGGTTCGAGCCTGCAAGCTCTCTTCCCCGCAACGAACGACGAATGAGCCATCATCAGCCTTCTCGACCAGATCGACGGTCTTGTAGACAATCTTGGCACCGAACCGTTCGGCTTGCTGCTGCATGTTGAACATCAGGGTAGGACCATCGACACCCTCCGGGAATCCCGGGTAATTCTCGACCTCACTGGTGGTCGTGAGCTGCCCTCCAATCTGCTCTCCTGCAAGCACAAGCGGCTCAAGGTTAGCCCGGGCGGTATAAATCGCCGCGGTCCATCCTGCACAGCCGGTTCCGATAATGATCACGTCTTCCATAAAATCTCGTAGTCGTACTAGGTGTTGCGAACTGTGGCGACTCTGATCGAGGAGACGCAGAATAACCAATCTGAAATCTACCTAATTACCCCTTTTTGCCCGCTCCGAGGCGATCCACGCCCGATCCCGATCCGAAAGTCGACTCTCTTTGGCCCTGATATTTCTTCCATCTGGCTCCACCAAAATCAACTGTCCCGACTTGTAGCGGGTCAGCTTCGCAAAAACCTTGCGCCCTTCCAGATCCGCCCACTCCCGGTATCCCCTGCCGGCCATCGACTGGCGCCATTCACCGTGAAGATCGACAGCCTTCCCAGTATCATTTTTGAGCCGGCCCTCGTAGAAATCGAAATAACTTTTACGATATCCCCGATAGCGCGCTGCAACCTTGCCGTCCGGGGTCAGCACGAGCACCGTCGGGAATCCCTGCACCTTGTAGCGACGCTTAAGCTCCTCCAGATAGTTCTCTTTTCGGATCTTGTCGTCCATCGCTGATTGACCCTGCCCTCCACTCACTCCCTTGACGTTAAAATCCAGACGAAGACGCACAAGGGCCCCCTTAGCCCATTCGGTGAAGGCGACCTTAGAGAACACCTCGCTGTCGAGAGAGCGGCACAGGGGGCTGAACTGGGTATCGGTGAACCAGACGAGAATGGGCTTACCGGAGCGCATCGCCGCCCTTCGAGCCTTGGAATAGCTGACAAACCATGGGCCCTCACGCCCCTTGTCCACCATGACCTCTTCCATTCCTTCCATGCTCTTTTCGGGATTATCGGGGTCGGTCCACATCAAGTCCTCCTCTCGCGCCTTAATTCGATCGGTTGCTTCCCCGGTCAGCTCCGAAGAATCATCAAGCGTCACCCTGACCCCCGAATTTCCCGAGCGGCCACCCGCACGAAGAAATGCAGGCACGCGAAGTGCATCTGGGGAGTTCGCGCCAGGTTTGGGGCCGGCTAAGCGCTCAATCCTGCTACAGGAGCTGCCGGCCACGGCCAGCACGGCCGCCGCCAACAGTATTGCCCTCCAGATCACGAAGAGATCTTACCCGCTAAACCGGATCAATCAAGCCACCCAATTGTCATTGCTCCTGACCCGTCATCCCATAGAATCCCCCTGAGCAATGGCCCGGATACGCTTCTCCCTTCAGCTTATTCTCCTCCTTATCTGTGGAATCTCTGGTGCATCAGCTGCCGGCGACAAGGAACCCGCTTACTCCAAGGGCGGAGAATGGAATCTCCGCAAGGAACAGCACGCACACTTTCCCCTTCCTTTACCTGCCTACACAGATCCCAAACATGAAGCATTCGAGGGAGAAGGCGGAACTCTCTGGGAGAAGCTCAAAAAAAGAGCTGTCGCTCAGAATTACTTCAACCTGATCGCTACGATCATATTCGCCTGTGCGATCCTCCACACCTTTCTCTCGGGAGTCTTCAAGGAAATGGCTCACGCCCATGAAGATCGGCACCGGAAGAGCATTGAAGAAAACAAACGGAGGGCGGTGGACAAACCTGAGGACGATGCAAAGGACGATGTCTCGTTCCGCGCCTGGTTCTTTCACACCCTCGGTGAGGTTGAAGCGGTCTTTGGCATCTGGGTGATCGCTCTTGCCGGCGCGGTCCTGTGGTGTCATGGGATCGCACCCGGTGACGGCTTCATGCATGGAGTGACGGAACTCCAGAATTATCTGGGCTATGATGTAAACTACACTGAGCCTCTTTTCGTTGTAGTGATCATGGCCATTGCGGCGACCAGACCCATCATAGTTCTTTCCGAAGCCTGTGTAAACAAGGTCGCCCAGCTCTTCGGGGGGACTCCGGCAGCCTGGTGGTTCTCAACTCTGACTCTAACACCACTGCTTGGATCCTTCATTACCGAACCGGCTGCGATGACGATTGCCGCTCTTCTCCTCGCAAAGCGCTTCTACTCTCTCTCCCCAAGCCCAATCTTTGCCTATGCCACTCTTGGACTTCTCTTTGTCAATGTGTCCGTTGGCGGAACCTTGACTCATTTTGCCGCGCCCCCCGTTCTGATGGTCGCCGAGCGATGGGACTGGGGCATGGGATTCATGATGACCCAGTTCGGCTGGAAGGCCGTCATCGGAATTCTCCTATCAAACGTTCTCTATTTTGCCTTCTTCCGCCGACGTTTCGCTGCTCTCGGTGGCCCCACGATCCAGCACGACCCAAATCAGCCCCCGCGCTGGGAAGAACGAGAGGACCCAATTCCTCCCGTCATTACCGCCATTCACCTGCTTTTTCTTGGGTGGACCGTCTTCATGGCGCATTACCCACCTCTTTTCCTTGGCGGATTCCTCATCCTCCTCGGCTTCTCTGAGGGCACGGGTCATCACCAGAACGACGTCAAGATGCGCACCCCGCTCCTGGTCGGCTGCTTTCTGGCAGGCCTTGTCATCCACGGTGGCTGCCAGGGATGGTGGATCGAACTCCTCCTTACCACCTTTGACAATGAGTGGGTGCTTATGATCGGAGCCACCGTTCTCACCGCCTTTAACGATAATGCCGCGGTAACCTACCTGGCCTCTCAGGCTCCTCAACTGGCAGATGCCGCAAAGTATGCGGTTGTCGCCGGAGCGGTGACCGGAGGCGGTCTCACCGTGATAGCGAATGCTCCCAACCCCGCCGGACAGGCTATCCTTGGACGTTTCTTCAAGGGTGGAGTGTCCCCGGCCAAGCTGGCCCTGGCAGCGATGGTCCCCACCGTCATCGTTGGCGCCGCCTACATGCTCCTGTAGCCAACCATGTTTACCGGACTTATAGAATCTACCGGACGCACCATTTCACTGGAGCCACGGGGCGAACAGGCTCGCCTTACCATTGAAGTGCCGTTTTCGGCCGAAACTGCCCGGGGAGATAGCGTGGCCATCAACGGATGCTGTCTCACCGTGGTGGAGCAATCCGAGAATTCCCTCGCCTTCGACATCCTGACCCAGACCCTCGATGTCACCTCGTTGGGCTCCCTAAAACCCGGCGCACTAGTCAACCTCGAGCG
>MDSV01132048.1_pt1 | contig 10043 bp, 7 predicted proteins | sample 810851 | NCBI WGS metagenome assembly MDSV01 (sample SAMN05326640, study PRJNA326480) | marine metagenome | isolation source: seawater | place: Atlantic Ocean: North East | collected 2012
CTGTATGCATCATCCCTTTAGTAGTTGAATTACTTATAAATTTTAAAAACCATGGAATCATTTTTGGAACATAGTTCCATTTTAAAGCTAAGGGACCTGTAGAACTTAAAAGCATGGCTGGAACATCAGCTAATAAGTCTGGTCTATTTAAAGGTACCGATGCATAAGGTGAAAAATGTCCAGCATTACCATAAGATGCTGCTTGGCTTCCTGGATTGTCTCTATCAAAAATAGTTACTTCAAAACCTTTTTTTTGTAAAAATAGTGCATTAGAGACGCCTTGAATTCCTGCTCCAATTATTCCTATTTTCATATTACTTTTCATAAGGACTTATACAATTATTAAAGTAATCTTATAAAGTGACAAATTATACATGTTGAAAAATAATTCTTAGGCAATGGTTTGATTATGGTGAATTTTTGCACTCATCACAATACCAAAACCAATCATTGTGGCTAACATTGAAGAACCTCCATAGGACATAATTGGAAGTGGAGAGCCTACTATAGGTAATAGTCCTAACACCATAAAAAGATTCACTGAAACATAAATAAAAATTGCAAATGCAAAACCAAAACAAAATAGCTTTGCAAATGAGCTTCTTGAAATTACACCTGCTCTAATTATTCTAAAAATTATGATTATGTACAATATTAATAGTAAAACAGATCCTATGAATCCAAATTCCTCTGAGAATAAAGTAAAAATAAAATCAGTATGTTTTTCAGGTAAAAAATCTAGATAACTTTGAGTACCTTTCAAAAATCCTTTTCCATAAAAACCACCTGAGCCTATAGCTATTTTAGACTGTATAATTTGATATCCTGCACCAAGCGGGTCTCTATCTGGATCTAAAAATGTTAAAATTCTTAACTTTTGATAGGGTTTCAAAAATGAGATTATAAATGGCAGTGCAATTAGAAAACTAACAAAAGAATAAAAAAAATATTTCATTTTTACCCCTCCAAGCCACAAGATCACTAAACCACTTAACACTATAAGTATAGATGTTCCTAGATCTGGTTGAGATAAAACTAGAATCATCGGAATAACAATAACAATTATAGGAATAAATATAGTAGTAAAATTATTAACGTCAGTTAATTTTAATCTATGATAATATTTTGCTAGACATAATATTATAGATATTTTCATAAGCTCTGATGGTTGAAGCACTATAAAATATAAATCAAGCCATCTTTGAGATCCAGATACTGAAATTCCAAAGAAAGAAACACATACTAACAAAAAAATAATAGTTAAATAAAATAAATAAGCACTAATATGCCAAAGTTTTATGTTTAGGAAAGCAATTGTCAACATCATTAAAAAAAATACTACCAATTTTACAAAATGACTTTTAGTGTGGTATAAAATTTCCCCCCCATCTGTTGAGTACATTACAAATAAACTTATTGAAGATAAAATAATTATACTGGTTAATAAAATATAATCTAAGTCTCTTACTTTTTGAAAAAAAGTTATTTCTGAGTTTAATCTTCTATGTTGAAACATTTAAATATACGAATTTTTTAATTTTATATTTTTTTTTCTTAATTGATGGCGGTCAATAATTAATTTAAATAACTTAGTTGCCATCGGTGCTGCTGTTGTACTGCCTGACCCTCCATGCTCTACTATAATGCTTAGAGCATAATCAGGATTTTTATAAGGGCCGAAAGCTACATATAAGGCGTGATCTCTATCCTTATATGGTATTTGACTAGTTTTTAAATCAAGTTCTCTTTCCCTTTTACTAATTCGTTTGACTTGTGCTGTTCCTGTCTTTCCTGCAAACTGATATTTTGGATCATCAATCCTTGACTTATAGGAAGTTCCTCTAATTTCGTTTGTTGAACTAAACATGGCCTGTTTTACAATTTTAATATTTCTAGGATCTTTAAACAAAGATACATAATTATTATTTAATTTATTTTCTTTTATTACTTCTTTAACTTGCTCAGAAGTTAACTCATTATCATCTGTTAGTATTTTTGGTTTGATTTTATATCCTCCATTAGCTAGTTGAGCTGTCATTAAACACAATTGTATTGGAGTAGTTTGAGTGTAACCTTGACCAATTCCTGTTATTAAAGTTTCTCCCAAAACCCAGCCTTTGCCAAGACTATTAAGTTTCCAACTAGTATTTGGAAATTGACCGGCTTTTTCATTTTCAAAATATTCTCCTAATACTTTTTTACCTAAACCAAATTTATCTGCTGTGATTTTTAATCTATCGACTCCAAGTCTCCTAGCAATTTCATAAAAATAACAATCGCAAGATTGCTTCATTGCTTCTTTTAAATTCACATATCCATGACCCTCTTCTTTCCAGCAATGAAAAGTTTGTTCGTATAACTCTATTTTTCCTGTGCACTTAACTTTAAATTCAGGATCAACTACATTATTCTCCAGTGCTGAAAGAGCTACTATTGGTTTAATTGTAGAGCCAGGAGAATAAAGACCTGAAAGAGTTTTATTTATTAATGGTTTTAATGGATTATTTCTTATTAATTGCCATTCATCCTGGCTGATTCCAAACAAAAATAAATTGGGATTGTAAGAAGGGGAAGAATATAACGCAATAATTTCTCCAGTGTAAATATCCATCACACTTATAGATCCAGCTTTATCCTTTAATAAATCTGCACATAATTTTTGAATTTCGGTATCTAGTGTAAGTCGAACTTTTGAACCCTGTTTTCCTTTTTGATACTCTAATTGATTAATTCTTTTGCCATAAGCATTAACTTCATATCTTTGGATATCATTGGTACCTATGAGATCATTTTCTAAGGTTTTTTCTAGTCCCAATTTTCCTATCTTAATACCAGGAACAAATCTCTCTTTTATAATTTGATTTTCTATAATATCCTCCTCATTTGGTTGACTTACATATCCTAAGACATGCGTATAAATATCATCAAAGGGATAATTTCTTGAAATTGTCATAATTGGTTTCACCCCTACTAACTCATAAAGATAATTATTAATTTTTAAAAATTCACTCCATGTAAGATTTTCAGATACAATTAAACTTTCCCAAGGCTTTAATTGTTTTTTTTTCTTTTTAATTTTTTCAATTTTTGTGTAAGATAAATTCAAAATTGTTTGCAATCTTGATAATAAGTAATTAAAATTTTCAACTTGTTCAGGTATTACATGTAACTGGTAAACTTTTAAGTTACCTGCTATGATATTTCCAAAATAATCAACTATTTTTCCTCTTGTTGGAGGTAACTTCCATTCTCTAATTCTATTTTTATCAGATAAAGTGAGATATTTTTTATTGTCATTAATTTGTAAAGAAAATAAACGAACAATTAATACAGAAAATACAATTAATTTTGCAGCACCTACAATAAACATTCTTCTATTCATAATGTCAGATTTTCTAATTGAAGAACTTTCTCTAATCATTTTTTTTAATTCTAATTCCTTTTTCAATTTTATTAAATATCAACATAAAAATTGGATAAAATAAAAATGTAAAACCTGTATTAACAAAATAAATTGTATAATTTACATTGATAGAAAATATTAAGTCTAAAAAAATTACTTCGATTGAATTAACCAATAAAAGAGTAAAAAGAAGTGTTATCCAGTCATTGATGAAATTTGGTGTTAGCGTAATATTTCTAAGATAAGCTGTTACTATACAAATTAAAAGATAGCAAAAGCTGCTAAGCCCCATTGGGATTCCTATTACAACATCATTAATTAGTCCAGATATAAAAATTATCCCATAAGATAAATGCAATGGATTTTTTAAAGTCCAATAAAAAATTAATATATAAACAAAGTTGAATGAGAAGTATTCAATGTTTAAATAATTTAAATCAAACTCATTTAACACTGAAAAAATTAAAATTAGTGTTGGTAAATAGAATTGTACTGATTTTAAAAAAGAATTTTTTTGTAATGAAGACATTAATTCTTAACTCCAATATTAAAAGAAACTATCTTCACATAATCTAGTTGCTTAAAGTCTGAAAAAAAATTAATTAAACTTCTATTGTCCTTTTCCTTGGTTTTAACTAGTTTTCCTACAGGTAGGCCAGGCTTAAAGAGGCCTCCTTGTCCAGAAGTATAAACAATTACCTCTCCTTCTAATAAATTTCTATATTCTTCTTTTGTATATTCGATAACTCCAAAGTTTTGACCTGTACCAGATAAAACAGCTTGCATATCATATGGTTCCAATAAAACTGGAATTTTACTGTTTAGATCAGATAAAAGAAGTGCCCTTGAATTTGTAAAGTTCACCTCAATAATCTTACCAACCAAATAACTCCCATCAACAATAGCCATGCCCATTTTAACATTATCTTTTGAACCTTTATTTAAAATAACAGACTTTAAATATGGACTTTCGTTATCAACGAGTACTTTTGCATATATATCCTTTGATTGAATGGTTTCATTAATTAATTCTCTCAATTTTTTATTCTCTAACAATAACTGATCATTTAGTAATTTTTTTTGTGTCAAATCTTTCAATAAAATTTCATTCTTTTTATATCTTTGATGAAGATCTAGATGTTCAGAAATTTTAACATAAGATTTTAAAAAGTAATTTTCTGGAACAGAAACTATGTAAGTAAATCTATATACAGCTTCATTAATTCCTAATTTTATATATTGAATTGCTTTAAAATTAAAACTTCCAAGAATTATTATTATTACTGAAAGGATAATCAGTGTTAGTAAGGAAAATTTTTGCTTATTACTTTTTTTTAAAAATGCGGATCTTACGGCTATTACAAAATCGTCTCTGCTTTCAGCCATTGATCTTAATATTCAGTCAACATAGTAGAAAAAGTTTCCTCTTGTTCTAAAGCCTTTCCGGTACCAACGGCCACACATGATAACGGATCGTCAGCTACATGAACTGGTAAACCTGTTTCTTTTGCAAATCTTTTATCAATATTGTTTAAAAGTGCTCCTCCACCTGTTAATGTAAGACCCATATCTACTAAGTCAGCAGATAATTCGGGAGGCGTATTTTCTAATGCATCTTTTATAGCATTTACCATTTCTTTTAAAATATCATTTAGTGCTTCAGCAGTATCTTCCTCTGTAATATTTACTTCTTTTGGTGTTCCAGATCTTAAATCTCTACCTTTAACAGCGTATATATTTTTATTTGTTGGAATTGCAGTCCCAATTTCTTTTTTTATTTTTTCTGCAGTACTATCACCGATCATTAAATTGTACTCTTTTCTCATGTAGTTTACTAAAGCAGTATCCATCGCATCACCAGCAACTCTTAAAGATCTAGAATAAACTAAACCACCTAGAGACATGACTGCTATTTCAGTAGTGCCTCCACCTATATCAATTACCATTGAACCTGTTGCTTCAGAAATTGGTAAGCCAGCTCCTATAGCAGCTGCTATCGGTTCTTCAATTAATTGAACTCTTCTAGCACCAGCAGCTAATGCACTATCTTGAATAGCTTTTCTTTCAACAGGTGTTGAACCGGTAGGAACACAGATTAAAATTCTTGGATTTGCAAAAGTACTTCCTTTGTGAACTTTTTTAATAAAATGTTTAATCATTTCTTCAGTAACTATAAAATCTGCAATCACTCCATCTCTAAGTGGTCTGATGGCACTAATATTGCCTGGAGTTCTTCCTAACATTGTTTTTGCTTCATCACCAACCGCAAGTACTTGTTTTTTTCCTGACTGATCAACTATTGCAACTACTGACGGTTCATTCAAGACAACACCCTGACCTTTAACAACTACCAAAGTATTTGCAGTTCCTAAATCTATAGCCATATCTTGGCTCCAAATTTTTTTAATTCTTGAAAAAACACCCATAAATTAAATTCCTCTCATTTTTTCTATATTTTGCTCTGTAGGAGCTGTTTTTTGTCTTTTTATTATCATTTTGTTTAATGCACTTAAATAAGCATTTGCAGATGCCACTAATGTATCAGTATCTGCAGCTTGACCTACTGTAGTTTTGCCTTCCTCTTCAATTCGTACACTTACAGTTGCTTGAGCATCAGTACCTTCAGTAACTGCGTGAACTTGATATAATAATAATTTAACATCATGAGGATATAAAACTTTGATACAATTGAATATTGAGTCTACCGGACCATCACCTGTTTCAGTAGTTTTTTTTATTTCTCCATAAACATCAAGTGTCATTTCTGCCCTTTGTGGTTCACCAGTACCTGCAAATACTTTCAAAGATTTTAAATTAATAACATTTTTTTCAAGAACCATACTATCATCAACTAAAGCTGCTATATCGTCATCATAAACATGTTTTTTCTTATCAGCTAAAATTTTAAATTTACCAAATGCTGTTTGTATTACATCGTCAGTGACATCAACATATCCAAGGTCAGATAGTTTTTCTTTAAATGCATGTCTTCCTGAATGTTTTCCCATTACTAAAGATGTTTTTTTAACGCCAACACTTTCTGGTGTCATAATTTCGTATGTCTCTCTATTCTTGAGCATTCCATCTTGATGAATACCAGCTTCATGAGCAAATGCATTTTTTCCAACAATAGCTTTATTAAACTGAACAGGGAATGTTGCATTAGAAACCACTTTAGAAGCTTTGCTTAATAATTCTGTATTTATTCCAGTACTATATGGCATTAAGTCATTCCTTGTTCTTATTGCCATTACAATTTCCTCTAAAGCAGCATTGCCTGCTCTTTCGCCTATTCCATTAATTGTACACTCTACTTGTCTAGCTCCAGCAGAAATCCCTGCTAAAGAATTTGCAACTGCTAAACCTAAGTCATTGTGGCAGTGAACTGAAAGGATTGCTTTATCAATATTAGGAACTTTGTTCTTTAAAGTAGTAATAATTTTTGTAAATTCGTAAGGCGTAGTGTAGCCAACTGTATCTGGAATATTTATAGTTTTTGCGCCACAATTAATTGCTAGTTCAACAGTTTTGCACATATAATCCATGTCTGTTCTAGTTCCATCTTCACAAGACCATTCTACATCATCTGTATAATTTCTAGCATAAGTAACGTGATCCTTAATGCTCTCATAAACTTCTTCGGCCGATTTATTTAACTTGTGCTTCATGTGAAGTGGACTTGTGGAAATAAATGTATGAATTCTAAATCTTTTAGCTCCTTTTAAAGCCTCATAACAAGCATCTATATCTTTTTTTGAATGTCTAGATAAACCTGCGGGTATTGAGTTTTTTAAAATTTTACTTATTTCTTTTACAGACTCAAAATCCCCTGGGGACGCTATTGGAAAACCTGCCTCTATAATATCAATACCTAATTCATCAAAAACTCTTGAAATTTGAATTTTTTCTTCAAGACTCATTGATGCGCCAGGTGATTGTTCTCCGTCACGCATTGTTGTATCAAATATAAATACTTTATCTTTATCGGTCATAGTATAATTTTATGAAAAGTCATAATACAATCTATAATAGAGAATGCAAAAATATTTTCTATATTTCTCCTATAATTAGGCCATTATAGGTTTTGTTGATGTTAGTTGTGTACAGACTCAATTTTTGGCATAAGATGTAAAAGTTCTTTTGTATATTCGTGTTTTGGTTTTAAAAATAGTTCCTCTGTATTTGAAACTTCACATAGTTTACCATATCTTAAAACTGCAATTCTATCACACATTTGGCGTACTACAGGTAAATCATGACTTATAAAAAGAATTGTCAAATTTAATTGTTCCTGAAGATCTTTTAATAAATTAAGTATTTGTGCTTGAATACTAACATCTAGCGCTGAAGTAGGTTCATCACAAACTAAAAGTCGTGGTTGAGTGGCTAGTGCTCGTGCTATTGAAATTCTTTGTCTTTGACCTCCAGAAAATTCATGTGGGTAACGTTCTGCAGATTTTTGTGTAAGTTCAACAGACTCCAACAAATCAAAAACATAATTTTCTAGATCTTTTCTACTAATAGATGGATTGTGAAGTTTAATTGGTTCTGACACAATATCTTTAACTTTTAATCTTCCATTTAAAGATGAATAAGGATCTTGAAATATCATTTGTATTTGTTTTCTAAATTTCATCATCTCATTATTTTGTTTTAATTTTGTTACACAAACATTATCAAAAAATATTTCACCAGATGTTGGTTTAAACAAATTTACAATCATTTTTGCAATTGTAGATTTTCCACTACCACTTTCTCCTACTAATCCAAACGACTCACCTTCAGTAATTTCAAAAGAAACATCATTAACTGCCATCACTGAATTTTTTAAATTTTCATTAAAAAAATTATCATCAAAACTTTTACTAAGTTTTTTTACCTCAACTAATTTTTGGTGTTTGATGTTTTTCTTTGTCCACCTATTTAGTATCCTTAAATTATCTTTTATTAATTTTTTTTTTTCTTCAATAATAATAAATCTTGAAATTTTTTTATTAGTTGGTGGCACAGAACTTACCAAACTTTTTGTATATTTCTCTTTAGGGTTAACTAAAATTTCTTTTGTAGATCCAATTTCTATTAAGTTTCCATTTTTCATTACTGCAACTCTATTAGTTGTTTCAGCAATAACTCCCATGTCATGAGTGATTAAAATTACTGCCAAATTTCTTTCTTTAGTTAATTTTTTAATAAGATCTAAAATTTGTGACTGAATAGAAACGTCTAAGGCAGTTGTTGGTTCATCTGCAATTAAAAGTTCTGGTTCACAACAAAGTGCGAGTGAAATAACAACTCTTTGTCTCATTCCTCCTGAAAATTGGTGTGGATAGTTATCAAATCTTTTTTCAGCTTCCTTTATACCAACTTCTTTAAGTAAATTTATCGATCTATTTTTTGCATCCTCCTTACTTAACTTAAGATGAGTTTGTATTGTCTCAATTAATTGTTCACCAATTGTTAATATTGGATTTAGAGAAGTTTGTGGATCTTGAAATATCAAACCAATTTTTTTACCTCTGTATTTAATAATATTATCTGGATCCTCAGACAAGTTTATATTCCCTAACATAATAGAGCCATTTGAAACTTTGCCAGGTTCATCCAGTAAATTAATTATAGCGTTTCCAACAGTACTTTTTCCTGAGCCAGACTCACCTACTAAACCTAGAATTTCCCCTCTGTTTACTTCAATATTCACATTTTTAGCAGCAAAAACAGTTTCTTTTCTCATTTCATAATTTACACTTAAGTTATTAATTTTTAAAAAGCTCATTTTTTTAATTTTGGATTAAGAGTATCTCTCATCCAATCTCCTAGTAAATTTATTGAAAAAGCCAAAATTACTAAAAATATTGCTGGAAAAAATGTAATCCACCATTCACCCGAAAACAAAAAATCATTTCCTAATCTAATTAATGTTCCTAAAGATGGAGTTGTTGGTGGAACACCAACACCTAAAAAACTTAAAGTTGATTCTGCAATAATTGCTAGAGCAAGACCAATTGTTCCTATTACTAACACTGGTCTTAGAATATTTGGCAAAATATGTTTAAACATGATAATGAAATTTGGAACCCCAATAATAGTTGAGGCAGAAACATAATCTTTATTTTTTTCTACTAAGGTAGCTGCTCTAGATACTCTTGCAAATTGTGGCCATTCTGAAATTCCAATTGCAAAAATTAGAACATAAATTGCCATCTCGTCATGCATTTCTCTTGAGATAATTCCCCTAGCGATACCATCTACTAGAAGTGCCATTAAAATGCTGGGTACTGTAAGTTGTACATCTGTTAATCGCATTACGATCATCTCATATTTGCCTCCAAAGTATCCTGCTGTTAATCCCAAACCTACTCCAAGCATAAGACTAAATATAATTGCTGAAAAACCAACTATAAGTGAAATTCTTGCTCCATAAAGAATTGTAGACAACATGTCTCTACCTTGTCCATCAGTTCCTAAAATAAATTTTGCAACTCCATCCGGAGTCCAAGACGGTGGGGTGAATGCATCCATTAAAGATAATGAGGATGGATCAAAGGGGTTATAAGGGGTTATTAATTCTACAAAAAAAGAACAAAAGAAAATTATAAATAAAATAAAAGATGACACAATGGCCGTCGGAGACTTCATAAAA